>Ga0209362_1001354_pt1 | contig 19877 bp, 21 predicted proteins | sample SaaInlV_165m_DNA_FD_184680 | JGI IMG/M metagenome (GOLD analysis project Ga0209362, IMG submission 184680) | Marine microbial communities from expanding oxygen minimum zones in the Saanich Inlet - Saanich Inlet SI037_S3LV_110m_DNA (SPAdes)... | ecosystem: Environmental > Aquatic > Marine >...
ACCTTTTGCTGTTCGGAAGACATTCATTCCAATATAGAAATTTTCATGTATTGATTCTAAATAGGTAATTTCATTTTCTGTTGCAAGTATTTCTTTTTCAGTTGTTTCAGGATCACTTTTTTGTTTATCGAGTTTAGTTTTTAATTCATCTAAGAAAGAATCAACACCACGTTCATAATTTGAAACACCACCATATTCTGGACTAAGAACATGTTGTGGATTATATTCAGGAGTTTGATCATGAGGCGTTTCAGCTTTTCTTGTAATGGATTCTTGTTCATCTGCAGAAAGTATAGGTCTTGGAAATCTGTCTTCTTTTTCTAACCAAAATTCAGGTTCGCCCATTTCTCTTCTAAAAATTTCTTCACCCTTTCTCTTGAATGTAAAATCGACTTTTTTAGCAGTGTCTGCTTTAACTTCAGCAGCAATTGCTTTGTATTCTTCATCTGCTGCTGCTTCTAATTCTGCTCTTGCAGCATTTGCTTTTTCAAGAGCTATCTGTACTGCTGCCTCTGCATCTGCTAGTGTTTTTGCATTTGCTTCTACTTTAGACGCTGCTTCTTGAGCTGCTTTAGATTCGGCCTCTATTTTTGCATCTTCAGTTTTTTTAGTATCTTCAATGGAGGATTTTTCAGATACAGAATTTTCAGTAGGTTTTACTTCTACTTTAGACTCTATTTTTTCTTCAGACAACAAATTCACCTGAAATTGCCTGAATTTTAATATTATTGTAGGATGATTTTGGACATATTCTAAAAATAAAGCAGGCGACGATCACTTTAAAAATTGAAAATAATGGCGCCCTCGGCGGGATTCGAACACGCGTCTCAACCGTGACAGGGTCGAATTCTAGACCGGACTATACTACAAGGGCACTAGTAGTATGAATCAAAATCCTAGATTAAAAGTTTCTGTCAGAACCCGTAGATTTGTAAAAGGCTAAATTATACAGGTTCAATATTTTTTTTGTGGGTTTATGGCGCAGCCAGGTAGCGCACCGGACTTTTAATCCGGTTGTCGAGGGTCCGAATCCCTCTAGACCCGCTTTCTACTTTATTCATTAAATGATTTCATCAACTAATTTTTGAAGTTCATCAATGGAAGACTTGATTTTATTGTCTCTTTCAGACATATTTGATCTCCAAATACTAATTTTCTGAGTTCTATCAGAAATCATTCTTTTTTGCTCATCATATCCAGAAGAGCCAAATGATTTTCTATCTTTTAGAGAAGAAACAACACTAGTAGTAGAAATAATCTCAGATACAATTTTAGGATCTACAGTAGTTCCTTCTACAGATTTTTTTATTTCTAAAGCAGTTAACTTTGAAATAGGTTTTTTTGAATTATGTGCCAATTGGACCAAAACACCTGAAATTTTATGAGTTACTCTAAACGGAATTCCTTCTTTAACTAATTTCTCAGCTATATCCAGGGCAATTAAATTACTAGATTCTGTTACTTTCTTCATTTGTTTTGTATTTACTTTCATAGTTAGAACAATTGATTTTATAATCAATAATGCACTGATAGATGTTTTTGATGTAGACCAGATAGAGGATTTTATTTGTTGTAAGTCACGTCCATATCCTGAAGCTAGACCTTTGATAGTAGTTAAAATCGCAGTAAGATTTCCAATAATTTCGGCAGTCTTACCTCGAGTTAATTCCAAAATATCAGGATTCTTTTTTTGAGGCATTACACTTGAAGGTGATGTAAACTCATCAGATAATTCAATAAAAGAAAATTCAGAAGTAGACCAGATAATAAAATCTTCAGAAATTCTACTTAAGTTAGTCATTAAAATTGAAACCATTGCAACATACTCTGCGACAAAATCACGCGTACTAGTTGCATCAAGAGAATTTTCAACAATACCATCAAAGCCCAACATTTTTGCAGTGCTATGTCTATCAATTGTAATGCTAGTCCCCCCAACAGGTCCAGAACCCAGAGGGCTTTGATTAATTCTTTCAAAAGTATTAAACAGTCTTTGGAAATCTCGAGATAAGACATCGGCTTGAGCTAAAAGATAATGAGAAAATAAACCTGCTTGAGCTTGTTGAAGGTGAGTGTAAAAAGGCATAATTGTTTTTTGATTGTTTTTGGATACAGATACAAGTGATTCAATTGTATCCAAAAGACAATTACACATTATGTTAATGTCATCTCTAATTTTCATTCGAATATCTAAAACAACTTGATCGTTTCGAGATCTTGCAGTGTGCATTTTCCCACCACTTGCCATACCTGCTTTTTTAATTACCAGAGATTCAATTAATTCATGAATATCTTCTGCGCCTGATGAGGCATCAAATGTTTCATTTTTCATACCCTCCAAAGAAGATAGAATTTTTTTGGCATCATTTTTTGTAATAATCTTATTTTGAAATAGCATTATTGTATGAGCTTGACTTCCAATAATATCGTACAGAGCAATTTCAGAATCATCATTGATGGATGAAACATAATCTAAAGTGATATCACTCAAATCAGTACCAAGTCGTGAACGATACATCAACTAAGGTTGTAAAATGGTTATATATAGCATAAATGTTTTTGCCGTTATGAGTCAAGATATCAAATTACTTAGAGTCAAAATTTTTGATGAGTTATCAAAGATCGTGGATCCAGAAATCAATACCTCAATTGTAGAATTAGAGTTAATTGATGAGGTAGATATCAGCGATAGCAACGTTAAGGTGGATTTGCATCTAACTAGTCCTTTCTGTCCGGCAGTATTTGGCTTCAAAATTTGTCAAGATGTACACGATTATCTTTTGAGAGTAGATGGCGTAAATGATGTTAAAGTGAATGTATCAAATCATTTTATGGCAGAACAAATCAACAATCAGGTTAACAATAGTCCTAATCCTAAAAAATTGGACGAAGTTCCTAAAAAATTATAGAAACCTGAAAATTTTTTTAACTTTTTAAAAATTATTTTAACTTCTAAATCCTAGCAGATATCCTCTAAGGAATTGAATTCCCATTGCAGGATCAACACCTTTTGGACATACTTGACTACATGAGCCAGCAAAATGACATCTCCAAATTCCATGAGATTCGTCAATTATGTTTAATCTAGTGTCCTTTCCTTTATCTCGGCTATCAGCAACATATCGATATGCTTGTGCTAATGCCTGAGGTCCAACAAAAGAAGAGTCAGTAGCCATAGTAGGACATGCAGAATTACACAATCCACATTTGATGCAATTAGCAAATTGGATGTATTGTTCTACTTCCTCAGGTGATTGTAAAAATTCCCGTTCATCAGATTCTAGTTCGCTATCATCACGAATGAGGTAAGGTTGAATTTTTTGATGTTTTGCAAATAATTTTTCAAATCCAACGGTTAAATCACGAATTACAGGAAAATTATTCATAGGTTCAACTGTAACAACGTCAGAATCTAATTCGCTAATTTTTGTAAAACATGCAAGTTTTGGTTTTCCATTAATCATCATGCCACATGAACCACATGTAGCTTGTCTACAAGAATAACGAACAGCGACAGAATGATCAAAATGTTTTTTGACATCAAGAATTGCTTCCAATACAGTAGTCCATTTTTGATAAGGAACAGTAAATTCCATAAATTTACTTGACTCATCTAATTTTGGATTAAATTTTGAAATTCTTAAAAGAATAGATTTTGGTGAAGATAACGGAGTTGATGCTTGTTCGTCTGCAATACTAGATACTTGAGCCATTTCTACACCATCCCCATATTTGTCATAATAATAGTTCTTGAGCCATATCCAATTAATGCAATCATTCCCACTATACTACCGTATGAAACGGCTTTCTCATATACCCTGCCTTGTTTTAATTCTAATAAGATAACTCTCAATCCATTGAATCCATGTACTGCGAGTAAAATCAAAATTAATTCAAGCATGATCACATATGGAACAGATCGATAATTAGCTAAGACATTTTCATAAGATAAAGAATCGGCAAATCCGGTTGTTAAACGCATCAAAATATGAACTGCAACTAAACCAACTGATGCTAAAGCAGTTCCATAGTGTATTTTCATTATTGTACTTTCTTTCATATCATTCACCAAACATTACTGCCATGCCATACATCATTGCAACTGCTGCAAGAACAATGGAGGAGTAAATTCCTATTTTATGTCTATAATTTTGAGATGCTGGTTCATAGGGGTAGTCAGGTCTAGCAGGTTGTCCCACACCAACACCGCCATGTCCCAACATAATTCTAATTCCGTTTCCAGTATGAAAAACACACATGCCAATTACAAGCACTAAAAAGATATGGCCTTCAGTAGTTTGAGTCATTGCTAGAAAGTCATCCCAACCCATTCGACCTCGTAAAATATTACTTGTTTCGTAAACGTGTGCAATAAAGTAACCTAGTAATCCTAATCCAGTTAAACGCATTAACAAATATGCAATACGTTCAATTCCATAACGACCAGGATTGGCCATTCCTTTGATGCCTTCACGGTGTTCATCTTCAGTCATCTAATATTTCCTCTCCACTGGTTGGTATTTAGTAATTGTTACAGGATGGGTTTTCATGATTGGTTCATTTGGATCATAATACGCCAGTGTATGATGTAAGAAATTAGCATCATCACGTTTAGGATAATCAGTTCTTGCATGTGCGCCACGAGATTCTTTTCGATTAATTGCACCAACTAAAATTACCTCTGCAACTCTAAACATAGAATCAAGTTCCATAACATTTGCGAAATTAGTATTGTATTCTTTTGCTTTATCATCAACGTGTTTCCAAGCTTGTTTTTTTAATTCTCTGACTTTCCTTAAACCGTCAACAAGATCAGTTTCATTTCTGTAAACATACGCCTTATTGTTTAAAGTATCAGTAAGCTCTTGTCTAATTTCATACGGATTGACATCTCCATTCCCTCTAAATATTCCATCGTAGATTCTTTTCTCTTCTAAGGCAACTAAATGATGGGGCCATGGGTTTGATGTTGTTTTATTTTTAATATAGTCAATTGCCAATTCGCCTGTAATTTTACCCCAAACAATACATTCTGAAGTTGAATTTGCACCTAAACGATTTGAACCGTGAACGCTGTTACATGCAGCCTCTCCTGCAGCCCATACACCTTGAATTTCGGTGGCACCGTCAATATCAGTATGCAATCCACCCATCATATAATGGCAAACAGGTCTAATGTCAAGCAAATCTTTAGCAGGATCGATTCCAGAAAATTTAATAGAAATTTCTCTAATCCCACCTAATTTTTCTTTAATTTTTTCATCACCAAGATGTCTAATGTCAAGTTTCATACAATCTACACCAGTCTCATGTTTGAAACCATTACCTTGTTCAATTTCAGTCATAATAGATCTTGAAACAATATCACGCGGAGCTAATTCCATTTTTCCAGCAGCATAAGTTTTCATAAATCTCTCTCCCTTATTGTTAAGCAAATAACCGCCTTCACCTCTTGCGCCTTCAGTGATCAATATTCCGGAAGGTAAAATTCCAGTAGGATGGAATTGTACAAACTCCATATCCTTTAGCGCCATGCCAGCACGGAATCCCATATCCAAGCCATCGGGAGTTGAAGAAAGAGCATAAGTTGAAAAACTATACAGCCTTCCAGCGCCACCAGTTGCAATGATCAGGGCTTTTCCTTTAATTGTGTAAAATGTGCCAGAAGATAATTCAATTGCAGTGACTCCCATGAATGTTTTTCCATCATGAATAATTGATGTTACAAACCATTCGTTAAGATATTCAATATTATCAAATTTTTGACAAGTGTCATACAAAGTTTGCATTTCAAAGAAACCAACTTTATCTGAAGCGTATGTTGCCCGTGGAAAACTGTAACCACCAAAATTTCGTTGATCAATTCTACCGTCATCTCTTCTAGACCAAGGCATACCCCAATGATCCAGCTGATGAACCTCTTGCGGCATCTCAACACATAATCTTTCAGCTACATCTTGATCTGCAAGAAAGTCGCTGCCTTTTACAGTATCATAAACATGGGATTCAATGGTATCCCCCTCATCTTCAAAAAGTACTGCGGCAGTTCCACCTTCTGCAGAAACAGAATGAGAACGCATGACTTGTACTTTAGAAACAACGGCAATTTTTAGATGTGGACCTTTTTTTGCAGCTGCTATTGCAGCTCGTAGTCCAGCAAGTCCTGAACCACAAATAATTAGATCATATTCAAGAGTGTTAACCATTTTTAAGACAAATATACTATTTTTTGGGTTAAATATGAAGTAATGTCAGTCATATTAAGAAATATTAAAATATATCACTAGCGATATTATGAGTGATGATTTCTGAATGGTTTCAAAGAGTAGGAAGTTCAATTCCGAGAGGGTTTTCACGATATTTTGTTTTGGAGTTATTGAAAGAAAAAACATACACTGGAAAAGAAATCATTGATTATGCAGTAGAGCAAAGTAATGGAATTTGGAAACCATCGCCAGGATTAATTTATCCATTATTAGGTCGACTCTTAGATGAGAATTTAATCCAAGAAACAAAAGATGGAAGGTATCAATTAACGAAAGAAGGTGAAGAGACAGCAAAAGATGTGGATAAAATGAACGATATTGTTAAAAATCAATTAGAAGTTCTTTTCAGATTAGGAAATGTCGGAAGATTTGTTGCATTGGACATACTTGAAAAAATTTCTTCGATGGGATCAATTTTAAGTTCAAACATCACAAATATGACAGATGAAGAAACAGAAAAATATAAAGAATTTCTTCAAAGCGAATTAAATAAAATGAACGAAAAGAAAGGGTCAAAAAAAATAAAAATAGAGTAATTAGGAATTAAAGAAAAAACACAAAGTGCATTTAAAAATCATACAACAAATAAAATAGAACTTGCCAAATACATTTTATCACTAAAGATGTAAAATGCACAATAAAATTTATTTGGTATCTTTATCATCGTAGATCCTATCATACTTAATACTAGGACATCAAACCATTATTTCCTTGGAATATAGATAAAAAATAAGTGGACCGGAAGTAATTAAACCAAGTCTACTAATTAATTTCAATTCTCTTAATGATTTTATTAAATTATTAATTTTTGTTTAATCTTAAATAATTTAAAGAGAATAAAAAATTTCAAGTAAAGTTAACTTGTATTTTTCTTTACTTCAATTTCTATTGTTGAAACATTTCGGGTTCTACCATCTTCGGATTCGAGTAATTCCGAGTCAATTTTGATATTTCCAATAGAATATCCAGTATTTTCAGTTTTTCGTGCAACGATTTGAGCCACATCTACAGCACGGCCAATACTAAGTCCCCGAGCTTTAATGTTAACTGATGGTACATTTGCTAATTGAATTAGCGTCGATGTTACATATGCCATCAATGGTTTCTTACCAATGAATATAGTATCTCTAGTTTCAGTTGACATAATTATTTTAATATCAAACGACAATTTAAAGTTAAAATGAATTTTTTATAAGATTTATAAAAAATTTAAGGATTATTAAGTTCAAAATAGAATTTAATGTCATCTTGGAAAATATTATAAAAATATTGAAAGTAGGAAAGCCTGAAAAAAAAATAAAAACACTAGAAACGTTGCACAATACTAATGAATTAAAAATATTAGAACAAATAATTTTAAGATTAAGTGATGACAGTATTCAAGTTAGAGGAGAGGCATTTAATGCACTGTTATTAAACCAAAATCAAATTTCAAAAATTTTAATCGATAATCTTAATTCTTCAGATAAAAACATCAGAGGTTTTACATCACTAGTATTAGCTAATAGAAATGAAAAAAGTGCAATTCCAGAGATAATTAAACTTGCAGAGGACAAACACGGAATGGTGAGATCATGTGCAATTGGCGCATTAGGGCATCTAAAGGCTAAAAAAATTACAAATATTATTTTAAAATTACTTTCAGATTCTAATTTGGAGGTACAGAAAAGCGCGTTACAAGCAGCAATTCAAACAGACATAATTATTTCAACAGATAAAATTAAAGAAATGGAAGAAAATGCTGATCTGCAGATTAAAAATTTATTGTTGAAGTTAAAAAAATAAGTGGACCGGAAGGGATTTGAACCCTTGATCCGATGCATGCCATGCACCTATCCTACCAGACTAGACGACCGGCCCAATAATCAGATACTGATTGAATAATATTTCTCAAATTGGTTATTAACGTTTAGCGATTTTATTAAATTCAAAGGAAAGAAATTATCACAATATATTTAAGCTTCAACATACTGATTCAATTGTTATGGTAGTAGATAACAAAGCAACTGTCACATATGTTCAATTAATAAAAGAGGACCTTGTTATTATCAGAATTGTTCCAAATGATGGTCCGGTTCCAGATTTTGAAGCAGGTCAATTTCTCACATTAGGTTTACCAAATCCAGAAAATGCAGGTAAAATTGTTAGACGCGCATATTCAATTGCGTCCCATCCAGAAAATAAAGAGTATATTGAATTTGTAATTAGATGGGTCAGAAAACCACTTCCAGGACGATTAACTACACAATTGTTTAACGTAAAAGAAGGAGATGAAATTCTTTGGTTGAAACCTGCAGGCAGAGCATTAGGAATTAGTGAAGAACTACCAAACGGCGAAAAAGATACCAGGAGAATCGTATGCATCGGCGGCGGAACCGGATTGGCACCGTTTGTCAGTTTTGCACAGCATCTTCACGATACCGAGGATAAGAGGGAGATCGTTGTTTTGCACGGCGCAAGTTATGTCGACGAGTTAAGTTACAAAGATTTGCTAACAGGTCTTGAAGATGAGAGTATCGCAAAAGGCAAGGATAAATGGAATTTTAGATATCGTGCAGCAATCAGTAGACCACAAGAATGGTTTAACAGAAGTTGGGCAGGTCAAACAGGCAGAGTTGAAACATTTCTAAGACCCAGAACTGAAGGTGCATCGCCATTAGAGGAAGTAATTGGAGGTAAAATCACTAAAGAAAATACCATATTCTATGTTTGTGGATGGCAAGGAACAATTGATGGGGTAATGGACTTTTTAAATCCAAAAGGATTCGTCACAGAACACGATAAACGTGAAGACGGTAGCTTTGAAGTCAAATACGAATCATACGGATAGAATTATTCAAGAAATTAATCATTGAAATATGAGAATTATTTAGAAATCATAATTGACAACTGCCCTATACCTCGCACATCTAAATCCAGTAACAAATGCTCATGTAGAGATCATTAAAGAATTGAAAAAAGAGGCAGATATTGTAAAAGTCATGCCAGTTATTTTCAAATATGATGATAAGGAAGTTAATAGTAAAAGTTTTCCATTTAATTTTGAATCTAGAAAAAAAATGCTAATGTCAGTTTTCGGTGATTCAATAGAAATTACAGAGGATTATTCATTTTTTGCACCATTTAAAAAATACCTACCACCATTATTGACACCAAAATCATGGAAATTAAGAAAACAGATTCTCAACGGTGTTGAAGGAAAATATTTTTCGTATACGGGAGATAAAGCTGAAGGGTACATGTTAAAATTTTACAGACTAAAACCAAAAATTGGTGAAAGAAAATCCCTTTCTGCAGCATCAGTAAAAGAAAAATTGTATGATGCAGCACAAGGTAAAAAATCATCTTGGAAAGAAGATGTTCCAGAAGGCATATCAAAAATAATTGAAGAGGAATGGAAAACGGTAGAAAAATATGCATCTATGGAGGATATGACTACAAGGGTCGTAGGAATGAAATTTCCTAAAGAAGGTTGGTCAAAAAAATAATTATTTTATCAAACAGCACAAAATTCAAAAAATAATTGAAAATAAATTAATAGTGATCATCTAAAAATTGGATATGAAACTGCCTCTTTCAAAATATGTTTGGTTTGATGGAAAATATATGCCTGCAGAAAAAGCTCAAGTTCCAATAACCACTCACGCTATTCATTATGGAACATCAGTTTTTGAAGGAATCAGGGCATATTGGAATGGAAAAAATCTACACGTGTTTAGATTAGAAGAACATGTAAAACGATTTAGAAAATCAGGTCAATTTTATAATATTTCATTAAATTTTACAGATAGTGAAATTGCTAATGCCGTAATTGGCATTTGTAAAAAAAATAATATTAAAAAATCATGTTACATTAGACCATTTTATTTCGTAGGAGATTACGGAATTAGCCTACATGTAACAGAAAAAGCTCCAACAAATGTTGCGATTTTCACATTTCCATTTGGAGATTTATTTGACAAAAATGGAATTACTGCAGCAATAGTATCTTGGAGAAAATTCTCAGATAATTCCACACCTACACAAGCAAAAATGGGTGGAAATTATCTAAATTCAATTATTGCAACACAAGAAGCAAAAAGAAATGGCATAGATGAAGCAATTCTACTTGATCATAATGGGAATGTAAGTGAAGCTCCAGGAGAAAACATATTCATCGTAAAAGATGGGCAATTGATCACACCTTCATTATCATCTTCAGCATTAGAAGGCATAACTAGAGACGCAATACTCAAAATTGGAAAAGATTTAGACATAGATGTAGTTGAACGAAACTTTACGAGAAGTGAACTAATAATTTCAGATGAGATTTTTCTAACAGGTACAGCTGCAGAAATTACACCAGTGATTTCTATGGATTCCAAAAAAATAGGTAATGGAAAACCAGGAGATATTACAAAAAAAATGATGCAAGAATATTCAGACATTGTAATGAATAAAAATATTGATTACGCTCATTGGTTAACCAAGGTGTATTAAATGAAAATTGTACAAATTGGAACAGGGGGTTGGGGTAAAAACCATACAAGGATTTTATCAGAGTTAGGAGTACTTGTAGCCATTTGTGATTCTAGTCATGAAAAAAGTAAGGAATATGGAGAAAAATACTCTGTAAATTATTATCAATCATTAGATGAATTATTAAATTCTGAAGAATTTGACGGTGCGTTTGTAGTGACACCCACATCGACGCATACAGAAATTGCAATGAAATTGCTGGAAGCTAAAAAGCATGTTTTTGTAGAAAAGCCAATGACATACAAATCTGAAGACGGCGAAAAACTTGCCAAAATTGCAGAAAAAAATAAAGTTGTTCTCACATGCGGGTATATTGAAAGATTCAATCCTGCAGTGGATGTTGTAAAAAAAATAGTTGACGGAAAAAAATACGGGGATTTAGTTATGCTTGAATTTCATAGAGAGAACAGAATGCCTTTGCATATCAAAGATGTTGGAATAATCTATGATACTTCAGTTCATGACATAGATACTGCAAATTGGTTGTTTAATGAAATGCCTCAAGTAGTTTTTGCACGTGCAGGGAAAATTAAACATCAACATGAAGATTTTGCAAGTATTATGTTAGGGTATAAAAATAACAAAGTTGCAATTATTTCATCGAATTGGATTACACCAAAAAAAGTTAGAAAATTTAGTGCAGTGTGTACAGAGGCAATTATTTCATCAGACTTTCTCACTCAAGAAATTACAATTGAAAAAGAGGATGAATCACAAACTATCAAGAATGAAAAACAAGAACCATTAATGTTAGAAATTCAAAATTTCTTAGAAGCAATTAGAGATAAAACTAAACAAATTGTCAAATCACAAGAAGCAGTAAATGTTACAAAAATTGCCGAAGCGGCACTTTTATCTAGTCAAAAAGGAACCCCAATTTATCTGGATTTAAAATGAATAAAACAATGATGGAGATACTAGCATGTCCAATAGACAAGAATTACCCCTTAGAGTTATTTGAAATAAAAAAGAAGGATGACGTCATAATCGAGGGTGCGATATTTTGTCCAAAGTGTTCTAGATTTTATCCAATTATGGAGGAAATTCCAATAATGTTACCAGATGACCTTAGAGATAAAAAGCATGAAATGGAATTTTTAAAAAATAATAAAGATAAATTGCCTGAAAAAATTATTAGTCAAGCAAACCCATGGCATTTGTAAGACAATGGTTACAAATTTTATTTCTGAAAAAGCAATAATTGGAAAAAATGTGCAAATTTGGCATTTTTCATATGTAGGGGATAATGTTGAAATTGGGGATAATGTAAAAATTGGATCCCTTGCACATATCGATTATAATGTAAAAATTGGGGATAATACAAAAATTGAAGGGCAGGCATACATTCCACCGTTATGCAGAATTGGGAAAAATGTGTTCATTGGACCAGCAGCTGTTTTAACAAACGATCCATTTCCAATGTGTGATAAAATGGTAGGAGTTACAATTGAAGATAATGCAATAATTGGTGCACGTGCAGTGATTAAAGCAGGCATAACAGTTGGAAAAAATAGCGTTGTTGCAATGGGTGCAATTGTAACAAGAGATGTTGATGAAAACACTGTTGTTGCAGGGTCGCCAGCTTTTCTAAGATATAGCAGAGAAGAGTATGATAAGAAAAGAAAAAAATGGATAGAGAGTTAAGAATTTAATTCTTTTTTAAAAATCCAATTTTTTAATTTAGATAAAATTAAAATCCAGATTAGAACTAATATCAAACCAATAGTTGCTTTAATTCCGGATGCAATTATCCAATGAAAATCACCAAATTGTTGAATAGTAAAGGGGCCTAACAAAACAACCATTATGCCACCTCCAATAATGATCAAAGCCCACATTGCAAATAAGAAACCATAAAGCCCAGATTTCAAAGAGATACACCCATCATAAATGCAGTAATAACAGATAATGTTCCAGAAAATATTCCAAGTTTAAAAATTGCAACTCCAACTTGTTTTTCAGATAAAGGGCCATTTGTAAGAATTAATCTTACTAAAGTTACGGGTGCTGCTTTATCATTTGTGGCCTTTAATTTAGAATCAGTAGTGAATTCAACAGGTTTTCCTTTGATTTGTCTATGTTCAACTATTCGTTTTACACTTGATAAAAACAAAAAGGAATTGATCACAGCAGGTAATAGTGCAATTGCTGCGATAATTTCTACACCACCAACAATTGCAATGGTGCCATACATAGCACCAAAAGCCAGTGCTCCAGAATCTCCAGGGAAAATTTTGCTAGGTATCTTATGATATTTGTAGAATGCTAATGAAACAAATCCTAAAGGTAAACTAACGATAGCAATTTCATAATTTCCTAAAATAAATAAACAGATAGACAGAGTAAAACTTGCAATGACCATAAATCCACTAGCAACGCCGTTTAGAACATCAATAGAATTAATGGTATTTCCAGTTATAGGAATCATAAAAATTATCAATCCAAGATACAATAATGGAATGTCCACATGACCAAATAACGGAAATGCAAGTGATGAATCATATGAACCAAGAAAAATAATTGGAAGTGCTGCAATTGCAAGAGTTACAGGTTTAAACCAACCTCCCATTACTTTTCTATCATCAACATAACCAATTAGAAATGCTGCTGTGGTTGTAATTATTATTGCAAGAATTTCATTAAGTTGAAAAAATCCATAAAGAACAATCTCCGAAACAATAATTCCCAGTATTATGGATATTCCACCAGGTCTCGCAACCATTATGCTTTCTTTTTTATTCATATCTTTTACGGTAAAATTATTTTTTGTTAAAATTTTGATCAATGGCGGAGTAGTAAAATAAACTACAGAAAATGCAAGTATGCAAGAAATTATTGCAGGAATAATTAATTCAATCAATATCTAACCTTCTTTAATTCAGCTTTTATGTTATTTGCAATAGTTGGACCAATTTTGTCAATTTCTCCCAATTTAGTTACAGAAATTTTTGTCAAATCATCCAGATTTTTTACATTATGCTTAAACAATACACGTGCCCTAATTCTTCCAATTCCTTTTACACGTACCAAATCTAGTAGTTCCTCCCTAATTCCATAAACCACTCTTTTTCTTAAATCATCAAACTCTTCAAGTAAATCAGGTCTTTCAACATGTTTAGCAATCTCTCTTAAACAGTAAGATAGCCAATTTGCATTTTCTACCATTCTATGCATGTCTCCAGCCTCGATTCCAAGAGTATCAGAGAGAGAGAGTTCGCTAGATTCAGTAATCCACATCTGTAAAGCCAAAAGACTTCTAGAGCAATCATATTCTGAAATGGGTTCAATTAATTCTGAAGAATGATTTTCAATCATGAGGCTAGTTGATTCATAGTCCTTATTTCGAAGTGAAAATTTAGGAAAAAATTCTTCGCAATTTATCATTAGATGCAAAAATCCAAAAGTATGTTTTCGTTGGTTAGATACATTATCTATAGCATCTCTGAAATATGTCGCAGTAAGTGGATCAATGTAAAGCATGGAGGTCTTTTTTCCAAATGCAGTTCCAGCATATCTATCACCTTTTTTAATTATTAGTTGTTGGGAAGAAAGAAAACGTAAAGAAATGTTAATTGCAAAACTTAGTGTAGCTTTGGAAGATTGTAATCCACCTAATGTTTGTAAAAAGAATTCAAGGAGTTCTTCTTTTTTTATTCCAGGGTTTATGACAATTACACTTAGAATATGAGTTCTAAGAGATTTATCCTCAGTAATTTTTGAAACTATATCTTCTGGCTCACCATGAATATAGTATTCAGTTAAATCTTCAGTGTTACCATTTCCAACGATAATAGATTCACCATAATCGTCGTATTGTGGTCTTCCAGCTCTACCGCAAAGTTGTTTGTATTCTAAAATACTAATGGGTCTATTTGCACCAATTTTTGCATTGTATCTATTGATATTTGAAATTACAACTCTTCTTGCTGGAAGATTGACACCAGCAGCCAAAGTTGGAGTTGATGATAGTAGTTTAATTGTTCCTTTACGAAATTCTTTTTCTACAATTTCTCTACATTTTTGATTTAATCCTGCATGATGAAACGCAACACCTTTTTTTACAAGAGTTGCCAAAGTTTTTACAATTTCTGTATGCTCATTTTCTGCAAGAATTTGTTTTGATGTTTTTTCTAATGCAGATAATTCTTTTTTTTGTAAAAATTGTGAAATAATGTCAGATGCTTTTGTTGCAAGCGATTTTGAACTTACCCTAGTTGCGGCAAAAACTAGAGACTGACCACCTTCCTGAACACATTGTACGCCTAAATCTATGGGAATTCCCCGTAAACTAGGTTTAACCTCAAATGTTTTGCCATCACTCATTGTAACTTGTCCTCCATCACATACTCCTTCAGATAACGGAACTGGTCTCCAGTCATTTTTTACTAATTTGCAATCAAGCCATTTTGCAATTTCGTCAGAATTAGTTATTGTTGCACTAAGACCAACAATTTGGGGTTTAGTATCTAATAATTTTAAATGAGTTAAAATCATTTCAAGTGTTGGGCCCCTACCTTCATCTCCAATCAAATGAACTTCATCGGATATCACCAAACCAATTTCTTCAATCCATTCAGCACCATGTCTAATTATAGAATCCATTTTTTCATTGGTTAAAATTAAAACATTACTACTTTCTAAATTTTTTTCAATATGCTCAAAATCCCCAGTGGAAATACCTGTTTTAATTTTATTACCAATAGAAATTTTTTCTAGTTTTTTAAATTCTGTAAATTTTTCAGCAGCTAATGCACGCAAGGGACTAAGATAAACTACCTTGCCCTTATTTTTTGAAAGGTAGCTAAGCATTGCAAGCATTGCAATCAAAGTTTTTCCACTTGCAGTGGGTGCGGAAACCAAAATACTTTTTCCGTTCAATAATCCAAACTTGACACTATCAGATTGCGGGGGATATAATTTTTCATAGCCTTGTGATTTTAAAAAATTAATTGCAGAGTCCGGAAGTGGTAGTGTGTCTATTTTCATACTCGGTTATAATGACCAGGTTTTGATTCATAAATAGATGCTTCTCTGAGCATTCGTCTAATGTAATTTCTTGCTTCCTCTTCACTGAATTTTTCACTTTTTTCAAGTTCTTCTACAAAGGCTCTTTCTTCAACTGGGACTTTATTATCACCTTCGAGGCTTTTTAGAACATCCATGAATAATTGCATTTTTGAAACCTCACTTCTTGGTTTTCCCTGCAGTACGCCAAGATCAACTTTGCCAGTATTAACATCAACGCCTGCATCTTGAAGCATACTTTGAATTAGAAATATCGCACGTTCGGCATCTTCCTCTTCAACTTTATCTTTCATGAGTAATCTAGCCCTGGCAGTTGAAAGTCGAATAATTCCTTCCAATTGTCTAGGAGTCACAGTGATCATTTCCTCAGATTCAACATTTCTCATCTGGAGGTAATAATCAAGAATTTTTGCTTCGGCTTCTTTTGTTAGTTCAGGTCTACCACGTTTTGCATATGAAAGATATTTTGTTAACAAATCAACTTCAATTACAGATTTTTTATCAGTTCCAGAGCTAGTATTTCTCCTAATGATGTGTTTGGCAATTTGCATATCTCTTTCTTTAGTAGGAATATCTCTAACAACAAAAATTAAATCAAATCTTGTCAATAACGGAATAGGTAAATTCACATTTTCGGTAATATTTTTGAATGGATCATATTTTCCATACATAGGGTTCGCTGCAGCTAAAATTGATGTTCTAGCATTTAGCGTAGCTACAATTCCACCTTTCGCAATACTTGCAGATTGTTGTTCCATAACTTCGTGCAGTGCACTTCTATCTTCAGGTTTCATTTTATCAAATTCGTCTATGCTTACTAAACCCTGATCACCTAGTACAACTGCACCAGCTTCTAACATCATAATTCCTGTTTTATCACGTACTACAGCAGCTGTAAGTCCCGCAGCTGTTGAACCTCTACCAGAAGTATACAAACCTCGTGGTGCAATTCTTGCACAAAATTTTAACATTTCACTTTTTGCAGTACCAGGATCTCCAACTAAAAATACATTAATGTCACCCCTAATCTTACTGCCGTCTCCCAATAATCGTTGATTGGAACCAACAATAAGTAAGAGAATAGCTTCTTTGATTAACGTTTGACCTTGTATGTGCGGTGCAAATGAATCAATTAATCTTTGATAGACATCAGAACTTTGACCAAGAGCTTTGATTCGTTTTTCTTCTTCTGGAGAAATTTCCTCTCTGCCAATTTTTCTATCAGTTTTAGAACCACGACCACTTAAAAATTCAATATTATTGCCTTCAATTCTTAATCGATATAATCCGCTATGGCCTCTTTGAACACCTGCAACAGACTCCTGTTCAACTCTGACCACACCTGTAAGAATAATTCTGTCCCCAGGTCTTGAATTATCAACTAAATCCTGCCTAATTGTGACATCAATATAATGGGGCAATTGTCCAGGAGGCAAATCTTCAGGGAGTTCTTGTAATCTAAGAATTTGAAAATCAATGAACTTGCTTGCTTCTGGTTTTAATTCAAAATCTCTTTGCTTACAACTGGGATTATCACAAATTACTGGAATTTTTGCATCCATTCCTTTCAATTGTATTATTTTTGTAGTGTGTTCATCAGGACAAACAAAAACTAATTCCTTTGCAAGCGGTTTAACTTCTGATGCCCTAACAACCATTCCCGAAACACTAGTAATATTTCCAATTGTTTCAGCATTAATTTGTCTCAAACTTCTCTCTAATGGAAAGTTAGCTATTCTTACACGAACTTCTTCCTTAATTTTTTCAGCATAGCTTGGAAATCTTGTTTGTAATGCTTCCTTTATTGCTCTACCAAAAGCATCAAAAATTCTATCAGGATTTTCAGAAAATATAATTTCTATCTCAGGTTCAGTTACAAGATCATTATAGTCAACTACAATGTATTTTGCATTTTTGGGCATCATTGAATCAATTGCATCAACATATGTGTAATTTCCTTGTTTATTCTTGAATCTAGTTAAAAATTGTTTTACCTTATCTGATAATGCAGAATCAGTAAATGTGCTAGTTTGAGTATTACTCATGTCCAATCCCCCTTACTTGATTTTCAAATTCCTTGCTATTATCATAGATAGTTTTGTAGAAAATATTTTCTTCAACTGTCAGTTGTTTGTAAATATCAGAATTTAGTTTAATGGAATCTGCAAGCTTTACAATTTTGCCTCTTCTCATTCTAAATAATTCCAACAATATACTTTCAACTTGATCAAAATCATTACGATCAAGTTCTTTTATTGATTCTTTTAATTTTATATAGAAATGAGGTTCTAATGTGGATAATTGATATTCTCCAACCATTTTTTCTTTAGACAATGCTTGTTTTAATTGAGTAATCATGTCAGGGGAATCCAACGTGCCGACACCGCTATCATTCAAGATTTTTCCAATCCATTGAGGCATGTTATTTGTATCACCCTGAACACCTTCAATTTTGATGCCAGCAATATTGTATTTAAAATCCTGATTAACTGTAACTTTAGCATCCTTTAGCATATATCCTATAGTGTGCACTTTTTCTATTTTTTCAATTTCCATATGAGATCACTTATCAATTTTAGATCCTCAAGTATCGGATCGATCAATTCTGTTAACAATTTGGTGAGATCATTTGATCCTAATTAATCACAGCCTGACTACAGTGTACATTAGAACAGATTTTCATTTTAACATATAGGATATCACAATAACCAATTCGGATTTATTAGTGGGATTATAGTTTTGATGTTCATATGTCTGCAACAGGAATGTGGGTAGAAAAATATCGACCTAAAGAAATTTCAGAGATTATAGGTCAAACTGAAATTATTGGAAGTTTAAATGCATTAATCAAAGATCCGACAGATATGCCTCATTTGATGTTTTCAGGTTCTGCAGGAGTAGGCAAAACAACTACAGCATTATGCATTACAAGACAAATTCTAGGAGACAATATTGAAGGAAATCTTCTAGAGCTAAATGCTTCTGATGAAAGAGGCATAGGCATGGTTAGAGAAAAAGTGAAAAAATTTTCAGCTTTTGCAGGATTATCAAATGCACCATTTAAAATTATTATTTTGGACGAAGCAGATGAGATGACGTCAGATGCTCAAACAGCATTAAGAAGAATCATAGAAGACACTGCTAAAATTTGCAGATTTATTTTAATTGCAAATAATGTTTCAAAAATTATTGATCCAATTCAAAGTAGATGTGCTACATTCAAGTTTACCACAGTGTCAGAAGAAGACATCATAGGCAGGTTAGAAGTAATTTCTAAAAAAGAAAAAGTGAAGACAAATAAAAAAGGTCTAAAAGCAATTTATGATTATTCAGAAGGGGACTTAAGACATGCGATTAATTTAATGCAAGCAACTGCAAGTCTTGGTGAAATTACTGAAGAAACTGTAAAAGTCTCATCAGGGTTAACTAAAACAAGCGATGTGGATGAAGTTTTAAAAATTGCACTATCAGGAGATGTCATAAAATCAAGAGAAAAAATGATCGAATTGATTAAAGTTTATGGGATGTCAGTATCAGATTTTCTTAAATACATTAACTCAGCAGTCTTCAAATCTAAACATGAAAAATTATCAGATATTTTAGAAATAGTAGCAAAGTACGATTATAGAATTTTAGTTGGGGCAAATTCTGAAATTCAATTATCTGCAATGCTTGCAGAACTTGCAAAAATAGAAAAATAAAAACGCCGAGAGAGGGATTTGAACCCCCGCGTACTTGCGTACACAGGCTCTCAAGGCCCGCGCTCTACCGGACTAAGCGACCTCGGCAAAAAATGTTGAAAATAGTGATTAAAATCTGTTGATAATTAAATAGAAAAATAAGAAAAAAGAAAAAATCTTTAATCGTGTGCGTGTGGATTTTCGCCGCTGGATTTCATAAGTACATATGTTCCGGCTGCTTTTTCGTGCCATTCTTGGTTGGCTGATTCAATAAGGATTGCTCCTTCAGGACAAATTTCTTGACATGCCATACAAACCGTACAATCATGTTCTCTGATTGGTTGTGATTTGTCGGTATAATCTAATCTTTCATCCATTTCTGTTAAAC
>Ga0209362_1001355_pt1 | contig 19864 bp, 22 predicted proteins | sample SaaInlV_165m_DNA_FD_184680 | JGI IMG/M metagenome (GOLD analysis project Ga0209362, IMG submission 184680) | Marine microbial communities from expanding oxygen minimum zones in the Saanich Inlet - Saanich Inlet SI037_S3LV_110m_DNA (SPAdes)... | ecosystem: Environmental > Aquatic > Marine >...
TGATACGCGATGATTTTAAATACAAAATTCTTGTATTGAATGATAAACATAAATTTGGAATAAATATACCTAAATCCAAAATAAATATAATAAATAAAGGAATAAATCATTCAAAAAGTTTATGAAACAAATATTTGTTAAATATATAGTAAAAATGGAAGATGGATTTGTATTTTTTATTGCAAGTTTATTAATAAATACGATTATTGCATATATTTTAATTAAACATTACTACAGTATTGATAAGATAAAAGGACCACAAGGAATTCAAGGTCCACAAGGACCACAAGGAAATCACGGAAATGATGGTGAGTGTTCCGTATGCGATGATCTTGGAACTCGAGTTTCTGCATTAGAAGTACACCATCCATAAAGTTTCAAAAATGAAGAATTTGGAAAAATCTAAAAATCAAATAATATCAAATATTGGTTTTATTTATAAATTTAGCATTAATTATTATTAAAAATTATAATTAAAAGAAAATATTAATCTATATTAGTTATAATGAGTAATGCTATAATTCCATCATTTTTAATGGTAATTATGTGTATAATTTTTGCTATCGTGTTAATTTCATATAATAAATACAGATATTCAAGAATTGGATGGGTAGGGTTAAAGGGACCATGGGGAGGAGTTGGTCAACGAGGTCCAGTCGGACAAACAGGAGATAAAGGTGAAAACGGAACGGTAACCGGTAGAGAAGGACCAGTTGGTGTTCAAGGACAAGCGGGAGTTTTATCAGAACCAAAACCTTGCAAACCATTCGGACTTCAACCAACACACAACTGTAAAGATTCTGTTTTAAGAGGATGGACACAACTTGATTGGTGGGAAGGAAAGGAGGATAATAAATCAACAATAATTCATTGCGTTGCATCAAATGATAGAAATAGAGGGAATTCTCAACCAGTTATTGCATTTGAAAATACTTTATCTAATGTTTCGGGAATACAATCCTGGCTCGATGATAATAATAATAATATTCCACCAAATGTTAGATTACAACCAGGAAATGAACAAGAAAGACAAAATGGGTGTTATGCTGGAAAAGATCAAACACGAGCAAATATGTCAGGAAGAACTATAGATGGTAATATAACTGGACAAAATAATGGAGGTTCTAGAATGTATATATGGGAAGGTGAAAATAGTAAAAAATCTTCTGCATATCCCTATAGTTCAAAAAATTTATCTACCAAAGAACATTCGGATAGTCATCATTTAGATTATGATACATCAAATTATACTCCAGAACAATTAAACTACTATTCAACAGATTTAACTGATACATCGAGTAGTAGTTTAAAAGAATCTACCGAATGTTCAAGGGGGAAAATTGCACGTTTATGGGGAATACCAGGAGATCATTGGAATTGTGTTAAACCTGGAGATACTTGTGGTCCTAAAGGAACATTATGGGGTGTTGATGGGGTAACACATCCCTCTGTAAATTATGAATTTGAATGTAGAAATACATCGTTTACCATTTCTAACCCAAATGTTACTCTTTGTGCAAATGCTCCATGTTGGCATAAATTAAATGGATATAGTCCTGACGCTTTAGCACATCCATCCGCACAAAATCCAGACGGTTTCAGAGTCGAACCTTTTCAAAATTTAATACTAGATGCGGTCACTCCTCATACACCAGTACAAATAGAAAAACAAAGAACACAACAATGTAATCGTAAAATAAGCAAAGAAGTAGGATTATCAGCAAGAGTATGGAATCACAACGATAATGAATGTAAAATGAAAAAAGGGGACAAAAATCTTAAACCAGATTATTGTCTCCAACCTAATCGAGTAGGTGGTTGCAAGGTTACTACAAAAAATTGTAGTGGAAATAGAAGTCTACAAAACGACAGTGGTGAAGTAGGATGTGCGTTACCTAATGGAGATGTTAGTGGAAGTGAATGCAAATGTAGATGTAATGCAGGTCATACTGATTGGATTAATGATATTCAACCAATCCCAGAACAAAGACATAGAAAAACACCTGCGTGTAATAAATGTAATGCAGGACTATATAAAGGAAATATAGGTGATGGAAACTGTGTTAGATGTTCAAAGGGGTATAAATGTCCTCGTAAAGGAATGACTAATCAAGAATTATGTAGTCCAGGAACATATCAAAATCAAGTTGAACAAAAATCGTGTAAATTATGTCGTGGAGGTAAATATTGTAACAGTAATGGTATGACAACACAAAATACTTGCCAAGCAGGTTCATTTTCACCGGAACCTCAGTCTGGAGCAAGAATCGGAAATATAAATTGTATTCAATGTAGACCAGGAACGTTCCAAGATGAAGCAGGAAAATCATATTGCAAACGTTGTATTGGAAAGGCAAATAGTTATGGTTTAACTGATTGTGAATCATGTCCAAAAGGTAATATAATAGTTAATAATGATTGTGTAGCTTGTCCACAAGGAACAAAACCAAATAAAGATTCATCAAGATGTGTAACTTGTCCATCGGGAGGAAAATGTAAATTATAAGTAAAATAACGATACAAAATAACTATACAAAATAAATCAAAATTTTACAATTTTATTACAATTTATTACAATTTTATTATAATTTATTACAATTTTATTATAATTTATTACAATTTTATTACAATTAAATGTTTAATTTTAATAAATCTTCTAAAAAAGAAAATATTAATTTATATTAGTTATATGAATAATATTGTAGGTGTAGTATTATTTTTGATTATATGTATTATAATCGTTTTATCTTGTCAAAAAAATAGAATGGCATTAGGGATAGAACAATTTCAACAAAATAGAGTTAAAGGTTCGTCATTTACAGCTTGTTCTGCAGGAACATATCAAGACCAGGTTGGTCAAACTACTTGTAAATCGTGTCCAGTAGGAACATATCAAATTGAGGAAGGACAAAGTCGTTGTATACCCTGTCCTTCAGGAAGCATATGTCCTAGAATAAAAACAATAAATCCAACAGAATGTCGTGCTGGAACGAAACAAGTTGGAAACCAATGTATTCCGTGTCCAATAGGAACATATCAAAGAAGTAGTAGAAGAACATCGTGTACTAGTTGTCCACCAGGAAAAGTATGTTCCACAACTGGAATGACAGAACCATCAAGTTGTTCTGTTGGAAAAGAAGCAGTTGGAACAATATGTAAATTTTGTAAACCAGGAACATATAAAAAAGATGGAATGAATATATGTGAAAAATGTCCAAAAGGAACAAAATGTGAAATACACGGAACTATTAATCCAACACAATGTATTCGTGGCGAATATCAAGATTTATTAGGACAAACTCAATGTAAGCAATGTCCAGTAGGAACATATCAAAATCAGAACGGCGCGACATCAAGAATACAATGTATTCCGTGTCAGGATTCTAATAAAGTATGTTTGAGAGGAACACAAATAGCAAATGGCATTAATTGTCGACCTGGATATTACTCAAAAGGTAAACCTGGTATTACATCTGGTGTTGAATGTGCCGATTGTCCACCGGGTTATAAATGTAATAATGGACAAAAAGAAATATGTCCTCCAGGAACAAAAAGTAATAATGATGGAACACAATGTGAAGTATGTCCAAAAAATACATCTCAAGATCGTGAAGGTCAGAGAAATTGTAAACCTTGTACTGGAAACGATTATACTAAAGGTGTAGGAAAAACAAAATGTATTAAAGGAACTGAAAATATATCTGCAACAAGATTTAATTGTGCAAATCAAGATGGTGGATATTCAATAGAAAAAAATGGATGGTGGCCACATAGAAATTGGTGTGCAGGTGAATGGGGTTGTTGTAATACACTTGGAGGAAAAATGATTATTGATGTAAATAAAGATACACAAATTAATACACCAGTTCTAGCAAGACCTGATGTAGATTACGAAGGTGGATGGGAAGGATGGAGAGAAGTATATAATGATGCAATTGAAAAAAATAAATGGACGTATGTGGATCCGAATACTGGTAATACTGTTACTGAAACTGGATTAGATAATTATTTTAGAGGTAAATTACAACCAGGTGAAGAAACAAAAGTTAATAATCAATTAAGGAGAATTAGAAATATGAAACAATGTATAGATAAAGAATCAGAAAAAAACTATGTTCTATCAAATATATCAAATATAAGAACAAATCCTCAAGGTTATAAAAGTATATGGAAAAGAATTGGAAAATGCTGTGATTCGAATCCAGATTTAATGAAACATTCAAAATGTAACGGAAGTTTCCATACAAATAGTATATCATATTGCACAAAAGATCAACAATGTGATATTCCAAATATGACTTGTGGACCTCAAAAAAATATGATATGTACAGGTGTAAAGGGAAATAGAAAATGGACATATAGATTATAAACCTTTTTAAATCAGATACAAATATAACAGTTAGATTTAAAACTATTTAAAGAATATCAAATAGTTTATTTATAAAATGTTATTCCAGATTAATTGGGTTGTATCAAGTGGAAATCGCATAGCGTGTTGGAATTCGTTTGGGAAAATGTCTCCAGAGGATGATTTAAAAGATGCAGGAGAAGATATTAGAATTGTTGGAAGATGGCATCATTTAAGTGGTTCAAGTGGTGTATGTATTGCAGAATGTAGTGATGCTAGTAAACTTAATTCTTGGATGTTAAACTGGGCACCTATTTGTGATATATCAGTTGTTCCAGTAATAGAAGATGCTACTGCAAGAGAAAGTATTCGTAGCAAACCTTATTATAATCCAAATAGTTCTCAATAAAATTGTATAAAAATAAATTTTATATATAACAAAAATTGAATTTACATTTTTTGTTATATTATCCTAATTAGTGTTATGGCAAAGATTTCACGAATGGCAATGGTTGGTATTTCGCAGGCTATGGAGTCTAAGTTGGCTGCACGTTTGGGTGCTTTGGTAACAAAGGGAAATACTATTATGAGTACTGGTTTTAACAATTGTGATAGGTCATCTTTCCTAAAGAAGCACGATATTTGTCAACATGCAGAGATGGCGGCTGCAACAAAGTTTATTAATTCGTATGTTAGGCGTAACTCTAAGAAGTTTACATATAGTAGGGGTAAAAATTTGAAAGGGAGCACCAATGTATAATTTGAAGAAGTATACGGTATGGTGTTTTAGGATAACTCGAAATTCATCTTCTAAGACATCTTGTGCGAGACCTTGTGCTATATGTCTAAAGAGGTTGAGGGAACTTGGTTTTGGGAAAATTGCATTTACAAATTCTAATGGGGATGTAGAAATTCATAAGATAAATGAATTAAAAAGTACTCATTTGTCATTCTATCAAAAGAATGTGTATCAAAAAATAAAATTATAATACATCGTCAACATTATATACATTAATATTATTCACGTCAACATAATTTAAATTTTTATTTTCATTTTCATTTACATTTTCATTTTCATTTTCATTTTCATTTTCATTTTCATTTACATCTGTATTCACACTATCATTAACAGTATTATTAAAATTTGTACTAACATTATCATCTTCAGAGAAAACATATTTTTTAATATTATTGTAATTCTTATTACAAACACAATTATATGAATTGTCTCTATTGATTTTTATTGGAACTTTGTTTCCTCGATATTTTGTTAAAAATTCTGGAGGACATATATGGAAATTATGTAAATTTGAATTTTTATCTAAACCCCATTCTTTGTTTTTTATTTTTACTATTTTTTGTGGTATAAAAGGTGATGATTCAAAAATACGGTCAGTTTCTGATATAATTCGTAAATAAAATTCTTTAGGAATCATTCGTTGTTCGCGCGGTAATGTTAATTGTGCTCTTATAAATCTACTTAATCTGTCAAAATCTTTACTAGATATTTTATGTGCTTCACATCTTTTACCCCATGAAAAATAACTTCCAACAGAGTTTAATATTCCAACACTTATACTAGAAATTCCAACAACAATAGGAATTGATGAACTAAAACTACCAAATATATCAGAAGAACTGGTTAACGAAACAGAACCACTTAATGTTGCTAAAATAATCGCAGGTATATCAACAAGTGTTCGAAGATAACCAAAATAACTTTCACTTCTTTTATGTAATGCAGAATAACACATACATTTTTCACCAGTATCCTTATAATAATCTTCTAATACATCACTCCATTGTACAGGGTATTTATCATTGGTTATTTGAACCATTTATAAATACAAATTAAAAATTAAAATAAATATAAACTTATTTACAAATTCAATACACATTAACACATTTAAACATTTTAGATACAATAAATTTTTTATCTTCATCCAATGCTATTTTAACATTAATCTTGTCAGAATTAACACCATATTGTATCATTGATATTGTTGGAGTAATATTTAATATACCAACATTAGAATTATTTATATAACTTTCCTCGATTTTCGTAGGATATTCTATAGTTGCAATTGCTCCTAAATCAGTCTGGTATTTAATATATTTATCACTATCATTATATGAATATACATCTCCATTAATAAAGTTTCCTAATGAATAAAATATAAATCCACCATTATACATTTCGATTGGTAAAATATTATTTGTTCCAGTACATTGTATTATATCTGCTCCATTATCTATCATCAATCTACATAAATTAATTATTATATTGGATACATAATCAGTAAAATTATCTCCCCAATTTAATGTTATAATAAGTATGTCACACATTTTTTTGGTATTTTGTATTAGGCGTATTGCATTACAATGGTTTATCTTATCACCTTTGTCCATATTTTTATCTGTTGAAAGTTTCCAAATATAATTATTTTTGTTTTTAAAATTATATTCATTAGATTCATTAGATTCATTAGATTCATCAGATTCATTTAATTCATTTAATTCATTTAATTCATTTATCCAATTATGTGTAGCAGATAAAAATCCGACTATGTAACCATTTGTTGTAATAAAATGGGGTTCTGATTCAAATCCCTTAATCATATTTGCACCACTGTAACCTATCCCCATTTTTTCTAGTGTTTTAACAGTATCATTTAATCCATAATTGTAATTAAATGATCCTTTTATCATATTTTTATTAGATATACTTAAATGATTAATTTTAGTAGGTATAAGACATCTTGCAAAATTTTTATTTAAATGAGAGTAATTTTCATTATATTTTAAATTGTCTGTTAATATTGAATTTAAGTTTCCACTTAATATATCGTGTGAATGAAGATTATCCAAAGTATTCCCCCATAATGAGTATAACGTTTTTTTAGTTAAACCAAATTTGTTATACGAATTTATAGTATAATTTGCTTTTTCTCCGAGATTTATATTTCCAATTAACCCAATCTTCATATTAATAGAAATTAAATTAAAAATACGAAACTAAAATACTAAAATTAAAATAAATATTTTTAAATTATTGCGATTATTATATGAGATATTAATATTTTTCATTATTAATGCCTATTAAAAATATAATGATTGATATAGATGGAACTGTATCTGATGATATTCCAAATGAAAAACAACACTTATTTTTAACGGCAGATGTAGAAAAAGATGCAGTTGAATGTGTAAATAAATTATATGAAATGGATGATACACATATAACTTTTTTCACTTCTCGTAAAGAAGAACATCGTAAAGATACAGAGGAATGGTTAAAAAATAATGGATTTAAGTATCATGAACTTTTACTTAACAAACCACGTGGTGGTAATTACATATGGATTGATAATCTAGATGTAACTGGTATAAAATACAATAATCAAACAAATGGATGGAAAAATATTTTAGAGAATTTATCTAATAGATAGAAATATATGTATATATAAATGAATCGAATGAATCGAATGAATCGAATGAATCGAATGAATCAAAGAAATCAACAAAAAAAATATTATAAAAAAATCGAATATATAGGAACTATTACCGATTTAATTGATGGGAAAAATTTGGATCGAGATTTTATTTTAGTAACATTAAATGAACCATATATTGCAAAAAATAATGAAATAATAGAAAAAGTAGCATTTTATCGTTCAACTGGGACATCCGGTGGAGATGCAAGAAGAAAAGATATGTGGTTTCCGTGTAATGGATTTGTTTATGATGTTCAAATAGTTTCGGGAAAAGGTATTATCGTAGCTAAAATGATTAATAAAATTCTTTGGAATATAAGTTTTATAAAAATGCCATCAAGTATGAAAGAAACGGGATTGAGGCATGACGACTTAAAAAGATTTGGAACAGAAACATATTTTAATATATCTAAAGAATTAGGTGGAGGAATATGGGATGAAAAATATAAAAGTCCTAAAGATAAAGAATATAAAACAAGTTATGAAATAAATACTCTTATAGATAAAAATAATAGTTATGGAATTAAGATGAATAGTGCATTAGAATTCACAAAATTAAAAATTCAAATTGTTAATAGTTCATATTTAAAAGAAGGAACAGACTTATATAATCAAATTCAAGAATTTGATCGTAGAATATTTTCGTTAAACAAATATCATATGCAAAAATTTGAAATAAAAGGAATTCGTGATTCAGAGAAGAAAAAAGAATTTGTATTAAAAGAGAAAATACCCCATATAATAGATATAACACATTTCCCACCCACCGAAGATAAAAGAGAAAAATACTTAAATAAACTTAAATTTTATTGTGACCAATTGAAACAATTGAAATCAAAAGAACAACGTGCATTGAAATTAGAAAAACAACGTTGGAAAGCAATGCAACGATTTAATCAAAATATAAAAAAACTTAGACGACAACTTAATTCTATGCAGAGAAAGGAAACTTAATTGATTGGTGTGGGTCATAATCTAATATCTTAAAATCTTCTATCTTAAAATTATCAATATTTTTAACATTTTTATTTAACATTAGTGTAGGAAATTTTCTAGGTTTTCTAGAAAGTTGTGTTTTTACTCCTTCAAGTTGATTTGAATATATATGTGTATCTCCAAAACACATTCGTAGTTTTGCTGCTTTTAAACCAGTAACTTGTGCCATCATATGTGTAAGAAGAGCATATGACGCTATATTAAATGGACATCCTAACATCCAATCAACACTCCTCTGGTAAAGTTGACATGAAAGTTCCTTTCTCTCAACAGATACATAAAACTGGAATAGAATATGACACGGATTTAATACTCCTTTTTCCATTACATCAACATCCCAACAAGATACTACTATTCTTCTGCTAGTAGGATTGTTTTTAATTAATTCAATCGCATTCTTAATTTGATCTATACCCTTTCCAGTGTAATCAGTGTTCATTCCAGTATATTCTTCTCCCCAGTGTCTCCAGTTAAAACCATACATAGGTCCAATCTGTCCTTCTGGATAATCACCAAGTCCATTGTTGTCAAGAAATTCACGAGTAGTATTTCCCTTCCATATATTAACACCTTTTTCTTCTAATTTTTTAGAATTCGTTTCACCGCGAAGAAACCATAGTAATTCTTCTATAATACCTTTAGTGAAAACTCTTTTAGTTGTAAGAAGTGGAAATATATTATTTCTTAAATCAAATTCAAGCGATTTTCCAAACATACCATAGACACCTGTTCCAGTTCTATCGTCTCTTATATCTCCTTCCGTTATTAGTTCTTTAGCAATATTTAAATAGTTTTTTTCATCATTATTATTGTGAAGATATCTAGAAAAGAATAATGCAACCTTGTCACATTCTTTATTATCGCATATTCTATCTTCATACTTGTTTTCACCCTTTCGTGGAATACATTTACATGAACCATCATATTCTAGTTCAGAAACGCTTTCTCTATAAAATGTATCGAACCATAATGAAACTGTAGGAAAAAACACATCAGCATTTGCATCAACTTCTATAAATGTTAAATTCAATTCCCTTACAAGATTATGTTGAATTGCATAATCATATAACTGACCTCCACCAATTAGATAAATACTTTCTATATTTTGCAATTTATCTGTTTCTAAAAGACAATCCTCTACTGATGAAAAAAGAAGACAATTGTTTGGAATGTCATTATCTTTCATTGTTCTTGATATAATTATGTTTAGTCGGTTGGGAAGAGGACGAAATTTTTGTGGTATAGATAACCACGTATTTCTACCCATAACAACAGCATTTTTCATATTCTCATTTTTCGTTTTAGTTGTAATGTTCTTAAAGTGTAACATATCTTTTTTAAGCATTTTCCACGGAAGACCATTTTTACGACCTATTCCAAAATTCTTATCTAGTGCAGCGATAATTTTAAAATAACGCATTTAACTTATTTTTAATTATAATTTAAATACGAATAATAAACTTTATGTAAAAACAATTATTGATATCTATTGAATTATATTATATTAAATCATATATTATGTACATTTTTGGGATTGTTCTGCTTCTTGGCGTCCAATATCAATTGCATTTAATATTTGAGTAGCAATACTTCTATGGTCAGGTGCATCTATTTGAGCATTTGTTTTTCCATATTTTGTAAAATACTGATATGTATACTGTAAATTTGCATTTAAATCATCGATTTGTTGTTGTAAATTACCTATTTGTTGTTGAAATTGAGTATTTAGGGTTACACTTGTATTTAACTCATCGTTTAATTTATTAATAATAGCAGATTTCCATTTTTTTAATCTAATTTGATGAATTTGTGATTTTATAATATCTTTTTCTATTTGTTCGCGGTTGCGAACTGCTATTTTATAATTTCTAACTGCTAACGGATATTTTCTTTTAAGTAGGTCTGTCTTTTTTTTACGAGTTTCTGCTAATCGTAATCGTTGTTGTGCATCTTTGAATAAGACTCTTGCTTGTTGATGTGCTCGAGTATTTGGATTATTTTCATTCATGTTATTATTTTGTGAAGGTGAAGATGAATCTTTTGAAGATTCTTCTTGTTGATGTGAACCTCTTCTAGGTGAACTTCTTCTAGGTGAACTTCTTCTAGGTGCTCTTCTAGGTGAAACTCTTCGAAGTGATTTGTTTGCAGGTTCTTCATATTGAGATGAATCTATATTTTGAGAACTTACTTCGTTAGATGAATCTGCACCGCCTTCTAATCGTTTAGTTATTTTACTACCTGATTTGATAATTTTTTTATTCACCATTTATACTATATTAAAACATAAAAATACCATAAATTATTTAAATTTATTTTAATGTTTTATCATATATTAGTCTAAACTTTGACAAATGAATAAATATATTTTGATGTTCAGATAAATCATATTCACATGGTATATCATCTTTTAAAATAAACGGTTCGATATTAATTTTAAATTTTGTAGGTATATATTCACTTATATTAGCTGTCAATCGTTTAAATTTAGATAGAACTTTACTATCACTTAATTTAGTTTTGTCTTTAATCATTATAAAATAGTCTCTATTGAATTTAATATATCCTTTTCCTTTCCTTGATTTTGTATATTTGAGATAAAAGTAATATCTTCTTCTTTTTTTAAGTTCGTCTCCTCGATCATAATTATCAAAAGTAAGACCACCTAAATCATTAATTTTTAAATATAATTTAGATTTATAAACCCTACACATAACATATCCAAATTCTTCAATTGGTTGGTGACATTTACCTTCCATAGTAAATCTTATTCTTTCACCATTATCGAACGAAATAAAATCATTGTTTGAAGTATTTTTTATATAAAAAACATCTGTTTTAAAATTTACATCTCTTTTAAATAACATAAATTTGAAAGATATATATCATTGGGTTACAATATTTTTTAAGAGAATTCCATCTTTATTTGCTGATTTTTCAATTGCTCTTCTTCGTTGCGTATCTTTCAATTTTAACCTACAACCATATATTAAAAATCCCCCCATAAATAATAGCAACAACAACATAAATCCAACTAAAATAATTTCACTAATTTTCATTTATAATTATGATTAATTTATTTTTATATATATTCCAATTATAATCAATAATATTAAATAAATAATATTTAATAAATATAAATGTGGATAGTAGATTCATTAATTGCTCTTGTTACAAGTTCTATTGTTGCATTATTTGGTAAAGAATCAATCGAACGTTGGGAAACATCACCAGTTATGTTTAGTACTAATGTAATAGTATTTACATTAGCATTTTTAGTATTCTTAATTAAAGAAAGAACATTCCCGAGTTTTAGTTGGGAATCATCTGTTGTAGGTATTATTACTGGAATAGCATTTATATTTTTATATAAAGCGTATAAAGCATCACCTAATGCAGGAGTTCCTACATCATTAAGAAGATTACAAGCACCATTAATGGCGATCGCTGCAATGTTTATATTTGGAAGTCCAGTTACAAAGAAAGATATATTAGGTCATCTTTTAGTTGTTGTAGGTGCAGTAATAATTATACTAGGAGAAAGTAAAAACAATAGTAAAAACAATAGTAAAAACAATAGTAAAAACACTACAAATAAACAAAATACGTCAACTCTAGTAATTAGTATGTCAATTTTTGTTGTTTTATATACAATATCACTTTTATGGCAAACTAATATTACAAAAAAAATATCAATATCTAATTTTATGGTTTGGAATACATCATTTTATTTAATAGTACCATATATATTGGGTGTAATAAAACACAATGATATAAACCCATTTAAATATGGTATGGATAAACAAGTAAATGCCGAGAAAATCAAAAAATATGATATATTCTATATTTTATTGCTAGGTATATTTACATATCTATATTTATTCTTCCAAGCAAGAGCATTAAAAGGAGCACCAAACCCAGGTAATGTTAAAGCAATATTAAGTGGAAATATATTACTTTCTACCCTCGGTGGTATATACTTATTTAATGAACCACAATTATCAACTATTGGATGGGTAGGTGCTGGAACAATCACTGCTGGTGCATTAACTGTAGCAATATAGATAAATTTTAATAAAGAATAAAAGAATAAATAAAAGAATAAAATTAAAAAAGAATAAAATTAAAAAAGAATAAAATAATATTCTAATCCGAATAATATTTTATATATAATTATAATATAATATAATGTGGGTATTTGATTCATTATTAGCACTTGCGAGTAGTATAATATCTTCTTTATTTGGAAAAGAAACGATTGAAAAATGGGAAACTGCATCTGTTATGTTTGTATCAAATATAGTTCTTCTTGTAATAACATTAATTACTTTTTTTATTGTAGAAAAAACATATCCACGCTTTAGTTGGGAATCATCCATTGTAGGTATAATATCAGGTATATCTGTTGTATTTCTGAGTCGAGCATATAAAGAAGCGTCAAATGTTGGTATAGTATCTGCATTGAGAAAGTTACAAGCACCATTAATGGCAATCGCTGCATTATTCCTTTTTGGAAGTTCAATTAAAAATAAAGATATGTTAGGGTTTTTACTCATTATTATAGGTACAGTTGTAATAGTTTATAGTGAAAAAACCGATAAAACAGATAAAGGTAACATTAAACAACTTGTTTTAAATACAGTATTATCTATAGTAATTGGTGTTATTGCATTATTATGGCAAAGTAAAATATTAAAAAATACGTCGATACATAATTATTTAGTATGGAGTATATTAGCATATACCTTTGTTCCATATATAATAGATGCTATAGAACATAATGATTGGAACCCTTTTAAATATGGAATGGATAAAAGAGTAGGTAGTGGCAATATTACAAATATGGATATTATTTTCTTATTACTTCAATCAATATTTGTGTATACATATGTATTCTTTCAAGCAAGAGCATTTAAAAACGCACCAAATCCAGGTAACGTAAAAGCTATAATGAGTGGAAATATTCTTTTTACATCACTAGCTGCAACATACATCTTTAATGAGAAAAAAATTAATCAAATTGGATGGTTAGGAGTAGGTTTAATAACTTCTGGTGCATTAACAATTGGATTATAAAATCTCATACCATATTATACTATATATATCTTACTATAAATATATCTTACAATAACAATAAATAATTATACTAGTTCCAATACATAACCCATATATAAAATCTTTTTGTCGTAGACGCAATGTAGAAAACAAATCCAAATCATCGTACGTTATTGGTTGTCCCATAACCTTATTTTAAGTAAATTTTTGATTTTATATTTTATCATATAATAAATTTTAATTTAATTTTTAATTTAATTTTATAAATTCATATATTTAATATGATTTTTTGTAGTTTAAAGATTTCTAGATAGTATTATTTAGTTTTTATGAAACGGAATGATCTGTTAAATAATATATCTCCGCCTGAGTATAGCGGAAATTCATGTTTTTTTGATTCTGCATTTATGGCATTGTTTGGAACACCCGACAGTTGGATTAACAAAAATATCATTTTTAAAAAAATAAATAACGAATTTTTATCAAAATATGATAATACTTTGCATACACGATGTTATAATGGAGATGTATTATTCAAGACATTACATAATAAAAGTATTAAAAATATAACTACGACTGAATTTAAACAATTATGTATTCATCATCTTAGACAGACTACATATTTGAAAAAAAATATTAAAAAAGAGGTATTGTTTAAGTATATCCGTGAAAATTATTTACCATCATTAAACAAACGAAGTGAATGGATTAATAAATTTCGAAAAGTTGATAGAGAAGCAGAAAAGTTCATCAAAACAAAAATTCAAGTATCTTTGTTAAATATGATAATGTCAATGCGAAATGGTACTGGTGGAAAAATATTAAAAATTTTTAAAGAAACAATTATTAAAAATGGTTGTTTACCTTTGAATAATGTTGAACTTAAACAAACGCTTCTTACAAATCACGAACAGACATCAATTACAATGATAAGATATATATTTGATTTATTTTATATTTCTCCGATTAAATTTTATGAAAAGAAAATATATTGTAATGATTTAAATAATAATTCTGAATTAACATATGACTCAGATAAAGTAATTGTGAAAAATATTACACTATCATATCCTATTTTATTGATAGATGTTCATGAAGATTTTGATTTTAATACTAATGAAGAAATAGAAATAATCGATAAATCAGATGAAATAAAAATAATAAAAATAATCGATAAATCAGATGAAATAAAAATAATCGATGAATCAGATGAATCAGATGAATCAGAAATAACAAATGAATCAGAAATGACAAATGAATCAGAAATGACAGTTGAATTTGAAATGACAAATAAATCAGAAATGACAAATAAATCAAATAAATCAAATAAATCAGAAATGACAAATGAATCAGACAGAAATAAAAAAAAATTATCAGATGTAATTAAATTAGGGAAAATAGAAACATATGAATCAGAAACTCCAACATATGAATGCAATGATAAAAAATACAAGATACTCCAAAAAACAACTCAAATCTTAGACACAGATTTTTTAATAGTAGAACTTAATAGATGTTATTTTCCATCATATACTACAAAAAAATTAACTGATACTGACATAATTCCCGAAGAAACAATACACTTAGGAAGAAAATTATATCTTAAAAGCATTGTTTGTTACTTTGGTCATTTTGGTGAAAAAGAAGTACCAATAACAACACAAGAAGGAGGACATTATGTAACATATCTGAGAGGATTTGATAATGGAGAATCTAAATGGTATTTTTATAATGATATATCAATTAGTAATGGAAAGGTTGAATTCAAAGAAATAGGTGATTTTAATAAATTAATGAATGATAAAATAGTTAGAAAGAAAAGTGTCGTGTATGTATACACAACAGATAATGGTAAAACAAATGTATGTCCTGAATATGTAAAGGAAATTATAGATATGGGTATTTGTATATAAATTTAATTCTTATTTGAAATTTTCCATTATTTATTAAATTTTCCATTTATTTTTGCAATTTACACAAGTAATAAATACTGTCATCGGTTCATCTGCAGAACGAGTTTGCATTTGATAATATGTACATTTGCGTTTTTTACATTTATGACATTTAAATTGGTCAGTATATGCTTTTTCTTTTTCTTTTTCTATTATAGTATTTTCTTGTCTTTTAATAATTATTTCCCATTTTTCTGGAAAAATATCATATGGACTCATATTAACTAGATTAGATGGATCTACTACACCATTCATAATTTTAGATACCAAGTTTTTATTACCAATATGAGATTCTGGGTTAATATTATCAATAATACTTGACGCTTTAGTTATATATAAATTTTTAAATAGATCATTAGTCCATAAACGTGTAATAGAGTTGTTTTCGGAAGTTACAATTGTCCAATTAAATATAGTACGTTCTATTTCAGAAGCTATATCGGATGAAACATTCTTATTAAGATACTCTGTAACTTTTTTTCTATAATCATTCATTTCTATTTAATAGATATTATTTTTTAAGTAAAATAATAATTATAAATTCTATTGATAATAAATCATTTTTACATCATTTCTAATATACTTTTTTCTGTTCCCTTTTGTTTTATACTATGTTTTTTAGAAAGAATATCATCAAATGTAGGAGGTTTATAGTATATAGATTTTAAAACCTTTCCAGTAGACTTATTATATACTACCCATTTATTACCATATTCACTTTTTCTAATACTAGGACTATCATAACGATGTGATTGATTTTTAATATACCAATCAACCGTTTCTTCAGCATCCTTTTCAGAGTTACATAACTTTGACATATTTGATTCATGAACTATTCGAAATGCTTCATCCAAATCAATACCAAATGAAACACCCGCACCATAGACAACATATAATATGTCCGCTAGTGCGTCAGTAACTTCATTCATATCTTTATTTTTTAATCCATCTTTCAATTCGTTCACTTCTTCTTCAATTAGTGATAATCTAAGTTTTACAAGCTCTGGATTTTCAACCAAAATTTTTTTGTCTGGAACATCATTAACTACAACACCAAAACTGTTATTAAAATCAAGTACATCTGTGAAGTTTGTTCGATTATTCATTTAAATTAAAATCAATGTAACTTTAAATAAAGTAATTATAAATAATTAAATATTTATGTGCGTATATATTAATTATAATGACAACAAAACCAATTATAAATATGAATTTATTATTTGATGATAAAGAGTCATCATACCAAATTACTATAAAAAAACGAATCGGCGAAGAATCTTCGTGTGCTATTATATATCCTGTAATAATTAAAAAAAATAACAAAATTATTCGTAATAGTAGAAATACTGTAATAAAAGTTATTCCAACCAATAATAAAAATATGATTAACGAAATACAAATAAACCGCGAATTGGGGAAAAATGGAATTGCACCTAAAATATATGGATATAAACTATTAAAAAAAAATAATGACGGAAAAACTATTAAAGAATATATTAGTGCACATAATATATTGCATCAATGTTATACCATTCAATCTATTATAAATAAACATAAATACATTATTGTCATAGTAATGCAAAGATTAAATGGTATAACATTGGGAAAATTTTTAGCTAATGATAAAAATAGATTATCTAACAAACAATTAGATATAATATGTAAAAAAATTGCAATGATTCATCAAATGAATTATATACATAATGATTTACATTTAAATAATATCTTTCTTGATAAAAAAGAACCATATATCATAGATTTAGGACTTGCACAATATATTGATCCATCACAAAGAATAAAAAATAAAAAAAACAAAAATTATATGAACTTTTTATCGCAATCAGAGAAGTCTATGTTTAAAGGACAACATTTAAAATCTGTATTTAAAACATGTCCAACATTAGAATCTAAATGTTTATGGTCCAAATTATTAAAAGTCGATGTTAATAAACAATACTGTTTAAAAGCAGGATGGCCTTGCGAGAGATTTCAAGGATTACAAATATATTTAAAATGTCGAACACTAAGATTACATAGAAAGACGAATAAAACACAATATGAAAAGAAATATTTTAATGTATTAAAAGAAGTTAACAAATTAGAATATAAATTAAACAATTATGATAATTTTTCTTTAGATAAATACAATAAACTTCACATTAAACGTAATATATTATTAAAAGAATTGGGAAATCTTGTTAAAATCTTATTTTCAAAAGAAATTATCAAAAGTAAAGATGCCTAAATCTTAGTAATCTTTTAATCTTTTAATCTATTAATCTTTTAATCTATTAATCTTTTAATCTTTTAATCTAAATAATTATCTTTCTAGTATATATTTTATATCGTGTGGAACCATATTTGATGAAATATTTGCATTTATATTAGAATCTGGAAAATATCGGGAATATCGTTTAAATTTATCTTTACCCTTAACCGTAAATGGTGTAAAACTATCACCAACCCGAATTTTCATAGGAAGTTTTGCTTTCTTACCTGCATTAATATAACAAAATAATGCATTTTCACCACCATCATTTTTGAGATAAATTTCTTTTATTTCAGATATATTTTTAAACTTTTTAAGATTATATTTCATCATTTTTTTACATAATCCCATTCCCCAAAAAGATGGAGTTATATGTATTTGTCCAACATATGCTTTGTACTTGTCACCAGTAACAATATTACACGATTTTATATTATCAACAGAATCATAATTATTACTATGTAAAATATTATAAATGTATCCGATTACCCGTTGGTTAGGTTTTCCATAATCAATTATAAGCATAACCATCCATCTTATATTATCATCTCTAAAAAGATAATCATAAAATCCCACAACTTCTTCATTTTGAAATGAATCATCTTCTTCTAATTTACCATCTTTAGATTTGACATATACAACATCATATTTGATATTTTCAATTGCTTTCCATAAATTAGTTCTTTTTGAAAATTTATGTTTACAACTAGGAATCCATAACATTGTCATATTATATTTTACCCCCTTTTTTCTCCGAATAAAATCTTTTTCATCTAAATTATCATCTTTAATATCCATATATTATCATTTGATAAAATAATATATGTAAATATATCTGTATATAATAAATGAAAAGCAAATATATAATAAATCCAGCAACAGGACGAAAAGTTCTTAAAAACGCAATCTATTTATAGACTATCTGTATTTATATCTATTTATGAATACAGAAAATAATAAAAATGAATCAGAAAACCAATTTATGTTATTCTGGAAGGTTATACTATTAATTGGTATCTTTTACAGCATACCATCAATGCAATATATAATATATCAAGAAATGACTGAAATCCCAATTACATTTCCACACACAGAAAATAATATAACCACTAATGTAACTGTTAGTTCAGTGTGTAGATTTAATTACAAATGTCATCACGAAATTAGTAACAACATAGTTAGTAATATATTTTATCTTATATTGGGTGGAATACACTGGTTATTTACATACAAAAATAAGAATTCTATTACAAATCATTATCTCCATTATGCTTTGTCTGCGTGTTTGGTATTAGAAGGTATATTTTCTGCAATGTATCATATGTGTCCAAGTAATAGTAATTTTCAGTTTGACACCACATTTATGATTGTTATGTCAGGAATGCTTATAATAACCTATATATCGAAGAGAAATGTAAATATGAATTTCGAATTTTTTAGGGTATTCTGTTTTCTTGCTCTTCTTGTTGCGATTAGTTCAGCTCAACTTGGTTATGGTTCTAAAAACTGGATTTTAAATACATTGTGGGTTATGAGTTATTTAATGTATATGTGGATAACGAATGGGGTAGCATTTAATTTATTATATCCTGATGTGGAGTTCAAAATAGGTATTAGATTTATAATGAAATCATTTTTTATCCAATTATGTCAGGGTAGTAAAATATCATTGATTTTTATTATCATATTAAATGGTGCAAACATAACAATGTTGATTTTATCCCTTGCTACGTCAATCGTATACTCTATTATA
>Ga0209362_1001356_pt1 | contig 19864 bp, 19 predicted proteins | sample SaaInlV_165m_DNA_FD_184680 | JGI IMG/M metagenome (GOLD analysis project Ga0209362, IMG submission 184680) | Marine microbial communities from expanding oxygen minimum zones in the Saanich Inlet - Saanich Inlet SI037_S3LV_110m_DNA (SPAdes)... | ecosystem: Environmental > Aquatic > Marine >...
AAGAAAAAGAAGTAAACATTACTAATAAAAATTTATCTGACTTTCTTGGTATTGCTAAATTTAAATTTGGTGAACTAGAGTCAGAAAACAAAGTAGGTATTGTAACTGGTCTTGCTTGGACAGAATATGGTGGTGAAATTTTAAAAATTGAAACAGTAACAATGCCAGGCAAAGGTAGAATGCAAATCACAGGTAAGTTAGGTGATGTAATGCAAGAGTCTGTTAAAGCTGCAAAATCATTTGTTAGATCTAAATGCTTAGAGTATGGAATTATTCCACCATTATTTGAAAAAAAAGATTTTCATATTCACGTTCCAGAAGGAGCAACACCAAAAGATGGACCATCAGCTGGAGTTGGAATGGTTACATCAATTGTATCTTCAATTACAGGAATTCCGGTAAGAAGAGATGTTGCAATGACCGGTGAAGTTACTTTGACAGGACAAGTTTTGCCAATTGGCGGATTAAAAGAAAAATTATTAGCAGCACATAGAGCAGGAATTAAAGAAGTATTAATTCCAAAAGAAAATGAAAAAGATTTGGTTGATATGCCTAAAAAAATTATTGATGATATTAAGATTACACCCGTTGACCACGCTGACCAAGTTCTAAAAGTTGCTTTAACCAAAGAACTTAAAAGAACTGAGTGGGTTGAGGTAGATATATCTAAAAAAGACGATAAATCTCAAGCTAGTATTCAATAATAATTAATTTACTTTATTAAACTGTTGATGTAATAAGTAGCCTTATTTTGTGGGTGGTTAGCTCAGTTGGTAGAGCATCTCGTTTACACCGAGGGGGTCAAAGGTTCGAGTCCTTTACTACCCACCAAAATAACAAAAGTGGGGGTGTAGCTCAGTTGGTTAGAGCGATCGCCTGTCACGCGATAGGTCGAGGGTTCGAGTCCCTTCACTCCCGCCACTTTTCTCCAATTTGTTCTGTTAATATCAATTAAAATGTGACGTATCAGCTCTTCAACAACGTATAAAAACTGGTATATAGACATCCATGTTATCTGAATTTTTAAAAGATTACTTACCAATTATTCTATTTTTGATCATAGCATTAGGTCTTAGTTGTGCTTTTGTAGTTATTAATTTTATACTTTCACCAAAAAAACCTGACCCAGAAAAATTATCTCCTTATGAGTGTGGATTTGAACCTTTTGAAGACTCTAGGATGGAATTTGATGTTAGATTTTATTTGGTTGCTATTTTGTTTATTATTTTTGATTTGGAAATTGCATTTTTATTTCCTTGGGCAATCTCACTTGGTAATATTGGTATATTAGGATTTTCATCAATGATGATTTTTTTATTCATATTAACTGTTGGTTTTATTTATGAATGGAAAAAAGGTGCACTAGATTGGGAATAAAATTAAATCATAATGAAAAATAAAATAGATCAAATACCAGATGAGTTTAAAAAACTTGCTGAAGATTTTAGCAAGAATGGTTTTATAACTACTTCACTAGATAATTTAATTAATTGGTCTAGAGCTGGATCATTACACTGGATGACCTTTGGTCTTGCTTGTTGTGCTGTTGAGATGATGCAAACTGCTATGCCAAGATACGATTTAGAGAGATTTGGAGCTGCACCAAGAGGATCTCCAAGACAATCTGACGTTATGATTGTTGCAGGTACTCTAACCAATAAAATGGCTCCAGCCTTAAGAAAAGTTTATGATCAAATGCCCGAACCAAGATATGTGATATCAATGGGCAGTTGTGCAAACGGAGGTGGCTATTATCATTATTCTTATTCAGTAGTTAGAGGTTGTGATAGGATTGTACCAGTCGATATTTATGTTCCAGGCTGTCCACCTTCTGCCGAAGCTTTATTATATGGAATATTACAGCTACAAAAAAAAATAAGAAACAAAGGCTCTTTCATTAGATAGATATGAATAATTTAGAAGATTTAGAAAAAAAAATAAATTCAGAGTTAACTACTAAAATCAATAATACTAAAATTAAGCATAATCAGCTGTATATAGAAATTGATAAAGAGGATTTAATTGATGTGACACTTTTTGTTAAAACAAATCAAGAAACAAAATTTAGACAATTAATAGATATTACAGCTGTAGATTACCCGGAAAATACACAAAGATTTAAAATGGTTTATTTATTTTTAAGTCATGAATTTAATCAAAGAATTATTTTGACTTATTCAATAAATGAAAATGAAGTAATTTCATCATTAACAAACATTTTTCCAGCTGCTAATTGGATGGAAAGAGAAGTTTTTGATATGTATGGTGTATCATTTAAAGATCATCCGGATCTTAGAAGAATATTAACAGATTATGGTTTTGAAGGTCACCCTTTAAGGAAGGATTTTCCTTTAACTGGCCATAGTGAGGTTAGATATAGCGAAGAACAAAAAAAAGTTATTAGTGAACCGGTAAAATTAGAGCAAAATTATAGAAACTTTGATTATGAAAGCCCTTGGGAGGGAACCAAGTACATCAAAGAAGAAATTGATAATAATGACAAAAAAAATTAAAAATTTAAATTTAAATTTTGGACCTCAACACCCTGCTGCACATGGTGTGCTTAGGTTAATTTTAGAACTAGATGGTGAAGTAGTTGAAAAAGCTGATCCACACATTGGTTTACTTCATAGAGGAACTGAAAAATTAATTGAAAATAAGACTTACATGCAAGCAGTACCTTATTTTGACAGATTAGATTATGTTGCACCTATGAACCAAGAGCACGCGTTTGCCATTGCCGTTGAAAAGATACTGGATATTGATGTTCCAATTAGAGCTCAATACATAAGAGTAATGTTTTGTGAGATAGGTAGAATTTTAAGTCATATTTTAAATGTAACTACGCAGGCATTAGATGTGGGAGCTTTAACTCCTTCATTGTGGGGTTTTGAGGAAAGAGAAACATTGATGACTTTTTATGAAAGAGCTTCGGGATCTAGACTTCATGCTAACTATTTTAGAGCAGGTGGAGTTCATCAAGATCTTCCTCGTGGGTTAGAAGATGATATAGGAAAATTCTGTCATACATTCCCAAAAATTATTGATGATCTTGAAAGCTTATTAACTGACAATAGAATTTTTAAACAAAGAAATGTTGATATAGGAATTGTATCTAAAGAAGATGCTTTAGATTATTCTTTTTCAGGAGTTATGGTAAGAGGATCTGGAATACCTTGGGACTTAAGAAAATCTCAACCATACGAATGTTATGATCAATTAAATTTTAAAATTCCTGTTGGAAAAAATGGTGATTGTTACGATCGATATTTATGTAGAATTGAAGAGATGAAAGAAAGTGTATCTATAATAAAACAATGTTTAGCTAAAATGGAAAAAGGTCCAATTAAATCATTAGATGGAAAAATAAGTCCACCACCTAAAAAAGATATCAAACAATCTATGGAAGCTTTAATTCATCATTTTAAACTTTTTACAGAGGGTTACAGAGTTCCTGAGGATGAAATTTATACAGCTGTTGAAGCTCCTAAAGGTGAATTTGGAGTATATTTAATTTCAGATGGCTCAAGCAAACCTTATAAATGTAAGATTAGAGCACCAGGTTTTTCACACCTTCAATCAATGGACTATTTAATAAAGGGTCATATGTTAGCTGATGTTCCTGCAGTTTTAGGTTCTTTGGATATTGTTTTTGGAGAGGTTGATAGATGAGCTTAAGAAGACCAGCTAAAGATCAACCAGAAACTTTTGAGTTCAATTCCTCATCTTTAGAAGCTGCTAACACTATTGTTTCTAAATATCCCAAAGGTAAACAACAAAGTGCAGTTATGGCTTTACTTTATATTGCTCAAAGACAAAACAATAACTGGATACCGTTGGCCGCAATGAAACACATAGCCAAATTTTTAGAAATGCCTTACATCAAAGTTTATGAAGTAGCTACTTTTTACACAATGTATAATTTATCTCCCGTTGGAAAATATTTTGTACAAGTGTGCACAACTACGCCATGTATGATTAGAGGTGCAAATAAACTAGTCGAGGCTTGTAAAGAAAAAATCTCTGAGAACGAGACGGAGTTATCAAGTGATAAGAGCTGTTCTTGGATGGAAGTAGAATGTCTTGGAGCCTGTGTAAATGCTCCTATGATGCAGATTAACGATGATTATTATGAAGATCTTGATAAAGAAAAAACTTTAGAAATATTAGAAAAAATTTTAAATGGTGAAACACCTAAACCAGGCTCTTATAGAGGTCGCGTGAATAATGAGCCTGAAAATAATAGAAAAACACTGATGGATTTAAAAAATGCTTAAAGACAAAGATAGAATTTTTCAAAACTTATATAACGATATGGGCTCAGATATCATCTCATCTCAAAAAAGAGGAGACTGGGTTGATACTAAGAATTTGATAGACAAAGGAAGAGATTGGATAATTAATGAGGTTAAATCTTCTCAGTTAAGAGGAAGAGGTGGGGCAGGATTTCCAACAGGATTGAAATGGTCTTTTACACCTAAAGAAGTTGGAACAAGACCACATTATTTAGTTATAAATGGTGACGAGTCTGAACCAGGTACATGTAAAGATAGAGATATTTTAAGATTTGAACCTCATAAATTAATTGAAGGATGTTTGATAGCAGCCTACGCAGTTCAAGCACATGTTTGCTATATTTATATAAGAGGTGAATATTTTATTGATGGTGAAAAACTTCAAGCAGCTATAGATGAAGCTTATGAAAAAAAATTGATAGGTAAAAATGCAGCTGGTACTGGATGGGATTTAGATATCTATATTCATTATGGTGCAGGAGCATACATTTGTGGTGAAGAAACAGCTTTACTGGAAAGTATAGAGGGAAAAAAAGGTCAACCAAGATTAAAACCACCTTTTCCAGCTTTAATAGGCTTATATGGATGTCCAACAATTATTAATAATGTTGAAACTATAGCTGTTGTGCCAACCATTCTTAGAAGGGGTGGTAAATGGTTTGCATCACTTGGTAGAGAAAAAAACACTGGTACTAAAATTTTTTGTATTTCAGGCAATGTGAATAACCCTTGTAATGTCGAGGAAGAAATGAATATTCCTTTAAAAGAGTTAATAGAAGTTCATGCGGGTGGAGTTGTTGGGGGGTGGAATAATTTACAAGCCGTAATACCTGGTGGATCATCAATGCCACTTATTCCCAAAAAAAAATGTGAGACATTGACTATGGATTTTGATTCTTTGATGGCTGAAAAAAGTGGTTTAGGAACTGCAGGTATCGTCGTTATTAACAAAGATCAGGACATCATTCAATGTATGGCAAGGATTGCAAGATTTTATAAACATGAAAGTTGTGGACAATGCACACCATGTAGAGAGGGATCTGGATGGATGTGGAGAATGCTTGAACGTATGGCAAAAGGGGAAGCTAGTAGAGATGAAGTTGATATGCTAGGTGATGTTACAAATCAAATTGCGGGTCATACAATTTGTGCATTTGGTGAAGGTTCTTCATGGCCTGTACAAGGACTTTTGAGACATTTTAAAAAAGAAATAGAAGAAAGAAATAATTTAGATCTAATTGTAGAGAAAAAGAACACAATTCCTTACTTAGTGGATCAACACTTATTAGATAAAAAAAATGCTTAAACTAAAAGTAAACAATATTGACGTAGAAGTTGAAGAGGGTTTAACAGTTCTTCAGGCATGTGAAAAAGCTGGAGTTGAAATTCCAAGATTTTGTTATCATGAGAAACTTTCAATAGCAGGAAATTGCCGAATGTGTTTAGTTGAAATGGAAAAATCTCCTAAACCAATAGCATCTTGTGCAATGCCTGCAGCTGAAGGAATGAATATAAAAACAAATACAGCCTTTGTAGAAAAAGCAAGAAAAGGTGTAATGGAGTTTTTACTTGCTAACCATCCATTAGATTGTCCAGTTTGTGATCAAGGTGGAGAATGTGATCTTCAAGATCAATCTATGTTTTATGGAGTAGATAAATCAAGATTCAAAGAAAACAAAAGAGCAGTTCCTGAAAAAAATATGGGTCCTTTAATTAAAACTCAAATGACAAGATGTATTCATTGTACGCGTTGTGTAAGATTTGCAACGGAAATAGCTGGCGTGCCAGAAATAGGTGCTATTGGTAGAGGAGAGGATATGCAAATCACAACATATCTAGAGCAATCAATGCAATCTGAACTTTCAGCTAATGTAGTAGATTTATGTCCAGTTGGAGCCCTAACATCAAAGCCTTATGTGTTTGAAGCAAGACCTTGGGAACTTAAAAAGACTGAGTCCATAGATGTTATGGATGCAATTGGATCAAATATAAGAGTTGATACTTATGATTGGGAAGTAAAAAGGGTGTTGCCAATTATAAACGAAGATATCAATGAAGAATGGATTTCTGATAAAACAAGATATGCTTGTGATGGCTTATTAAGTCAAAGATTAGATACACCTTTCATAAAATATAATGGTAAGTTTGAAAAAGCTTCTTGGGACGAGGTTTACAAAATTATTAAATCAAAAATTGAAAATACTACAAAAGAAAAAGTTTGTGGTTTTGTAGGTGATTTATCTAACATGGAGACAGGATATATTTTTAAAGAGTTTTTTGATCGTACTCTTGACACACAAAATTATGAATCTAGATCAGATAATCGATTTGTAGATACAAACAAAAGAGAAAATTATTTATTTAATTCAACAATAAATGGCATAGAGGAATCTGATTTTATTTTTTTAATTGGCACAAATCCAAGATATGAAGCAACAATATTAAATGCAAGAATTAGAAAATCTTATTTAAACAATAATACTAAAATTGTTTCATTAAATGATTTAGGGGACTTAACTTTTCCTTATGAAAGTTTAGATGGAAAAACTCAAACATTGAAAGATATTTTTGACGGAAAACATGATCTATCTAAACAAATTATAAGTGCAAATAAACCAATGGTAATATTAGGTGAGTCATTACTTAACTTAAATTCATCGAAGTATTTCTTTAACAAAATTAAAGATTTCCTTATCAAAAATGAAAAAATTAGTGAGGATTGGAACCCTTTTAATATTTTGTCTTGTGATGCATCAACTGTTGGTAGCTATGATCTTGGGTTGGTAAATGAAGATAATAATCTATTGGGAGATTTACAAAATCACAAATTTGATGTTGTTTATTTAGTAGGACAAGACAATTTAAACTTCGATAAGAAAAATGAATTTATTATTTATCAAGGTAGTCATGGTGATAAAGGAGCTGAAATAGCTGATATTATTTTACCTGGCTCTGCATACACTGAGCAAGATGGATATTTTACAAATTTAGAAGGCAAGCTTCAAAAAGCTTATAAGGCTTCATATCCCCTAGGAGATGCAAAAGAAGATTGGCAAATTATTAATGAGCTTGCTGAACTAATGAATAATAGAAAACTATTTAATGATAAGGATGAATTAGAAAGTAGCATGTTTAATTATCTTAATTTACAAAAAGAAAAACAAAACAATGCAGATGATAAAATTACTAAAATTGATGAAAGTAAATTTAATAATGAAACTCTAAAAATTGCTGTAAAAGATTATTATTTTTCAAATGTTATAGCTCGATCTTCAAAAACTATGGTTGAATGCAACAATTCAAAATTAAATTATAAATCCACAGGCACAGAGGGTTAGCATGGAATATTTAAATATTGTTTTTCAAGAAATTTACAAAATACTCTTTTTGTTAGTTCCTGTTCTGGTGTCTGTTGCAATGATAGTCTGGCTTGATAGAAGAATTTGGGCTTTCGTACAAAAAAGACAAGGTCCAAATGTAGTTGGACCATTTGGTTTACTTCAATCGTTAGCAGATGCCTTAAAATATATATTTAAAGAAATTATTATTCCGTCTAGCTCAAATAAAGTAATTTTTATTTTAGCACCAATTGTTACTATGACCCTAGCTTTAGTTGCTTGGGCTGTAATACCATTTAGCGCAACACAAGTTTTAGCAGATATTAACGTGGGTATTTTATATTTATTTGCAGTTTCTTCTTTAGGTGTTTACGGCATTATAATGGGTGGTTGGGCATCAAATTCCAAATATCCATTTCTTGGAGCTATAAGATCTGCTGCACAAATGGTTTCTTATGAAGTTTCTATAGGTGTTATAATCATTAACGTTCTATTATGCGTGGGGTCATTAAATTTAAATGACATTGTTGAAGCTCAAAAAAATTTATGGTTCGTTATTCCATTATTTCCCATGTTTGTTATTTTTTTTATTTCAGCTCTAGCTGAAACAAATAGACCTCCCTTTGATTTACCAGAAGCAGAAGCAGAATTAGTTGCTGGTTATCAAACAGAATATTCTGGAATGATGTATGCAATGTTTTGGCTAGGTGAATATGCTAATATTTTATTAATGTGTGCTATGGGTGCCATTTTGTTTTTAGGTGGCTGGATGTCCCCAATAGAAATTTATCCATTTACATTGGTACCTGGAGCGATTTGGCTTATATTAAAAATTTTATTGTTATTTGTCCTATTTGCTTTGGTTAAAGCTATTGTTCCTAGATATAGATATGACCAATTAATGAGACTTGGGTGGAAAGTTTTCTTACCTTTATCTTTAACTTGGGTTGTGCTGACTGCTAGTTATTTATTTTACTTCAATTTACTACCAACAAATTAATTATGAAAATTTCAAGATTTTTTAAAACAATATTTATGACAGACTTTGTTAGAGGTTTAATTATTGCAATTAAAGAGCTTTTCAAACCAAAGAAAACAATTAATTATCCATTTGAAAAAGGCAAAATAAGTCCACGGTTTAGAGGAGAGCATGCTTTAAGAAGATATCCTAATGGTGAAGAAAGATGTATTGCTTGTAAATTATGTGAAGCTGTGTGTCCTGCTCAAGCTATAACAATAGAGTCAGCTGCTAGAGATGATGGAAGTCGAAAAACTACAAGATATGACATTGATATGATGAAATGTATTTATTGTGGTTTATGTGAAGAGTCTTGTCCAGTCGATGCAATTGTTCAAGGTCCAAATTTTGAATTTTCTACAGAAACAAGAGAAGAACTTTATTATACTAAAGAGAAACTCTTAGATAATGGAGATAGATGGGAGAATGTTTTGGCAGCCAATATTAAAGCTGATAACCCATACAGATAAATCTATGATTGCTCATTCAATTTTCTTTTACACTTTTTCAATTATAGCTGTAATTTCAGCAATTATGGTGACAGTCTCTAAAAATACTGTCCATTCTGTTTTTTTTCTTATCTTAGATTTTATAAGTATCTCTTGTCTTTTTATAATGATAGGTGCTGAATTCTTAGGAATGATAATGTTAATTGTTTATGTAGGTGCTGTAGCAGTGTTATTTTTATTTGTAGTGATGATGTTAAATGTTGCTCAACAAAAAAACCAGTGGTTTGCCTCACAAGAAAGCTCAGGACACATTCCAGTAGGTTTGATCATTAGTACGATCATATTTTTTGAATTAATAATTGTTATTGGTGGTTGGAAATATAAGCCTGATTTATTTGATATAAATAATTCATTTAATACCTTTAATGTGAGTAATACTCATGCGCTTGGACAAATTTTATACACTGACTATATTCATGTATTTCAATTAAGTGGAATGATTTTATTAGTAGCAATGATTGGCGCTATTGTTTTAACTTTTAGAAAAAGAGAAGGAGTTAAAAAGCAAAGTTACTTAAAACAAATTTCAAGAGAAAGATCTGAAGGTGTTCAGGTTTTAGATGTTGAAACCAATAAAGGAGTGAAAATCGATGACTGAGATTGGTTTGGGACATTATTTAACATTAGGAGCAGTTATATTCTCAATTGGTATTATTGGTATTTTTTTAAACAGAAAAAATATTATCGTTATATTAATGAGCATAGAGTTGATATTGCTTGCTGTTAATATAAATTTAGTGGCGTTTTCAATTTTCTTAGGTGACCTTGCTGGACAAGTGTTTACTTTATTTATTTTAACAGTGGCAGCCGCAGAAGCTGCAATTGGACTGGCAATAATTGTAGTGTACTATCGAAATTCGGGAACAATTCGTGTTGAAGAAATAGATAAGTTGAAAGGATAATTATGGAAATTTCTATTTTATTTCTTCCTCTAATTGCTTCGATTATTTCTGGTTTTTTTGGAAGATATATAGGTGATCGAAACTCTGAAATTATTACTAGTGTTTTCGTTTCAATATCTGCGTTTTTATCAATTTTTGTTTTATATCAAGTTATAGTTAATCAATATGAAGAAAATATTGTTATAGCAACTTGGATAAATTCAGGATCGCTAAATGTTAACTGGTCCATGTTGATTGACCCATTGTCAGCAGTAATGTTAGTCGTTGTTACTTCTGTTTCATCTTTAGTTCATATTTATTCAATTGGTTATATGTCTCATGATCCACATAAACCAAGATTTATGGCTTATCTCTCATTGTTTACATTTGCAATGTTGATGTTGGTCACTTCAGATAATTTTATTCAATTATTTTTTGGTTGGGAAGGAGTTGGTTTATGTTCATATTTTTTAATTGGTTTTTGGTTTAAAAAAGAAAGTGCAAATGCTGCAGCAATTAAAGCTTTTGTGGTTAATAGAGTGGGAGACTTTGGCTTTGCTCTTGGAATATTTTTAATTTTTTATTTATTTGGAACAGTCAATTATTCAGAAGTTTTTCAACAAATTCCAACTGTTATCGATAAAAATTTATCTTTTTTAGGTTTTGAAATTAAAGCAATAGACTTGATTTGTTTGCTTTTATTTATTGGGGCGATGGGTAAATCAGCACAAATTTTACTTCATACATGGCTACCTGATGCAATGGAGGGTCCAACACCCGTTTCTGCATTAATTCATGCTGCAACAATGGTTACAGCGGGAGTTTTTCTGGTTGTAAGATGTTCACCAATTTATGAATATTCACCATTAATATTGAACTTGATAACAATTGTTGGAATGACGACTGCTTTTTTTGCAGCCACAGTTGCATTAGTTCAAACCGATATAAAAAAAATTATTGCTTACTCAACTTGTAGTCAACTAGGTTATATGTTTTTTGCAGCCGGGGTAGGCGCTTATAACGTTGCGATGTTTCATTTATTTACTCATGCATTTTTTAAAGCTTTACTATTTTTAGGCTCAGGTTCTGTAATACATGCATTTAAAGATGAACAAGATATCAATAATATGGGAGGTGTCTGGAAGAAACTACCTTACACATACGCTTTAATGATTATTGGAACACTTGCTCTTACAGGTTTTCCATTTCTATCAGGTTTTTATTCAAAAGATGCCATTATCGAGTTTGCATACTTGAAGGGAAATACTACTGGATATTATGCTGCAGGAATTGGAATTTTTACAGCATTTTTAACTTCAATATATTCATGGAGATTAATTTTTAAAACATTTCACGGAAATTATAATAATAAAAAAGTAAGTATTAAGGAAACGCATGAGTCCCCTTTAATAATGTTGATACCTTTAGTGATATTATCTATTGGAGCTATATTTGCAGGTTTTTTATTCAAAGACTTATTTGTTGGTCATGGTGGAGAAAATCATTTCTGGGCTGAGTCGATTAAATTTTTAGAACCATTAAGCTTAGAGCATCCTCCAACCTGGTTTTTGTTGATGACACCTTGTTTGGTGTTACTGTCAATTCCAATAGCTTATTACTTATTTGTTAAAAACAAAGAATTACCAAATCAAATAGCAAATATGAATAAGCCCTTATATAAGTTTTTAATTAATAAATGGTATTTTGATGAATTATACGAAGTCATTTTTATCAATCCATCAAAAAAATTAGGTTTATTTTTCTGGAAATTTTGTGATGGAAAATTAATTGATGGTTTTGGACCAGACGGCATCTCATCTTTTATAAAAAAATGTTCAATAAAGGCAAACAAATTTCAAAGTGGCTTCATATATCAATATGCCTTTGTAATGCTTTTGGGCTTTTCAGCTTTATTAACCTTTTTGATTGTTAAATAATGAACTTTCCAATTCTTTCATCTTTGATTTTATTACCAACTGTTGGTGCACTTTTTTTATTTTTTACCAAAGATAAAGAAGGTAACAACTCAACTGTTAAATATGTTGCTTTATTTACATCAGTGGTTAATTTTGTAATTTCTATTTATCTATGGGTCTCTTTTGATCAGTCTTCATCTAACTTTCAATTTATAGAAGAAAGAATTTGGATTGAGAATTTTATAAATTATAAAGTTGGTGTAGATGGAATTTCAATCTTATTTATTATCTTAACCACATTTATTACACCTTTATGTATCATATCGGTAAACAGTTCGATCAAAACTAAATTAAGAGATTTTTTAATTGCAATACTGATTATGGAAAGCTTCATGATTGGAGTTTTTTGTGCTCTAGATCTAGTTGTTTTTTATTTATTTTTTGAAGCAGGTTTAATTCCAATGTTTTTAATCATTGGTATTTGGGGTGGTCCAAAAAGAGTATATTCAGCTTTTAAATTCTTTTTATATACACTTCTTGGCTCTGTATTAATGTTGGTTGCTATTATTTCAATTTATTGGATTTCAGGCACTACAGATGTAATTAAACTTTATGAACTTGGTATAGATTCAAAATATCAAAATTTATTATGGCTAGCATTTTTTAGCTCATTTGCTGTAAAAACACCTATGTGGCCTGTGCACACTTGGCTGCCAGATGCACACGTAGAGGCTCCTACCGCTGGATCAGTTTTGTTAGCAGCGATTTTACTAAAAATGGCTGGATATGGATTTATAAGATTTTCATTAGGTCTTTTTCCTGTTGCGTCAGAAATTTTTACACCTTTAATTTACACTTTAAGTGTAATTGCAATAATTCTCACATCTCTAATAGCTTTAATGCAAGAAGACATGAAAAAACTTATTGCATACTCCTCTGTAGCCCATATGGGTTTTGTAACTTTAGGAATATTTACTATTCAACAACAAGGTATAGAAGGAAGTATCATTCAAATGATCAGTCATGGCTTAGTATCTGCTGCTTTATTTTTATGTGTTGGAGTTGTTTATGATAGAATGCATTCAAGATTGATTAGCTCGTATGGTGGAATAGTGTCTATCATTCCAAAATACTCAATTTTGTTCATGTTATTTACTCTTGCTGCGCTTGGTTTACCTGGAACAAGTGGTTTTGTTGGAGAGTTTTTGATTTTAATGGGGGTGTTTAAGGATAATTTTTTAGTCGCTGTCTTAGCTAGTTTAGGTGTAATTCTTGGGGCTGCTTATATGTTATGGTTATACAAAAGAGTTGTTTTTGGAAAATTAATCAATGAGGATCTTAAATCAATGATAGATCTAAATAAATCTGAGTATTTTATTTTAGCATGTTTAGCTATACCAACATTATTTTTTGGTTTTTATCCTGACCCATTGATAAACACAATTGAAGTTTCGGTTAGTGATTTAATTAATATGTATAATTCAAATTTAATTAATAAATAAAATGGAAAACTTAAATTTAGTACTACCTGAAATATTTATTTCGCTTTCAATTATGTTTTTATTAGTTTTAGGTGTTTTTAAAAAAGATAGTTCAAAACTTACTTTTAATATCTCATTTATAGTTCTTTTAATAACTGCAATAATTACTCTTAATGAAACCTTTAGTATCGATCGAATAACTTTGTTTAACAATAGTGTAGTCATTGATTACATGTCTTCACTAATGAAAATTATTACACTACTTGGGGCTTTTTTAGTTTTAGTAATTTCATCTTCATACCTTAAAACATTTAAAATTTATAAGATTGAGTATCCGGTTCTAATATTAAGTTCGGTTTTGGGTATGATGGTAATGATTAGCTCAAATGACTTAATGGTATTTTACATGGGTCTTGAGCTTCAATCTTTAGCTCTTTATGTGTTAGCTACTTTTAATAGAGATCAATTAAAATCATCAGAGGCAGGCTTGAAATATTTTGTTTTAAGCGCCTTATCATCAGGTTTACTTCTATATGGTTGCTCATTAATTTATGGATTTTCAGGCTCAACAAACTTTAATGTAATTTCAAATCAACTAAATTCAAACGAATATGTGTTAACTTTTGGTATTGTATTTATCTTAGTTGGACTTGCATTCAAAATTTCAGCGGTACCTTTTCATATGTGGGCCCCTGATGTTTATGAAGGTTCACCAACATCTGTTACTTTATTCTTTGCGATGGTACCTAAAATTGCTGCTTTAACAGTATTTATTAGGTTTTTGTATGTACCCTTTTTAAATTTAATTGATCAATGGCAAATAATTATAATATTTTTATCTATAGCTTCTATGTTTTTTGGTGCAATAGCAGCTATTGGTCAAACAAATATAAAAAGGCTTGTAGCTTACAGTTCAATTGGTCATATAGGATATACATTAGCAGGCTTAGCAACAGGGTCTAACGAAGGTATTCAAAGCGCAATTGTGTACATATCAATTTATGTAGTTATGAACTTAGCTCTATTTTCATGCTTATTGATGCTAAAAAGAAACAATCAATATTACGAAGAAATTGATGATCTTTCAGGCTTGTCAAAAAATCACCCTTTATTATCTCTATCTTTACTAGTTATATTATTTTCTTTAGCAGGAATTCCTCCACTAGCTGGTTTTTTTGCAAAATTTTATATTTTTAAAGCTGTTATAGAACAATCAATGTATTTTTTAGCAATTGTTGGTTTGTTATCAACTGTTGTTGCGGCATTTTACTATTTAAGAATTATTAAAATAATATACTTCGATAAAGAGAAAGAAAAATATGATGATGACCACAGTTTATGGTTAAAATTTTCACTTACTTTTTCAACAATATTAATTCTCTTATACTTCATTTTCCCAAGCCAACTGATTAATGTAGTATCAAGAATTAATATTATTTAATGAAATTTAAAAAATTTAAATTTAAAAAAGTTAAAAGCACAAATAATACGGCAATTCGAATTATTAAAAATTCAAATTACAAATATGGGATGGTGATATCTGATGCACAAACAATGGGTAGAGGTCAATATGGAAAAAAATGGATTTCACATAAAGGTAATTTATTTATTAGTTTTTTTTATGAATTAGAAAATATTAATACAACCCCCATATCAAGACTAACAAAAATTAATTGTTTATTAATTAAAGAATTATTAAAAAACTATTATAAAAAAAATATAACATTTAAAAAACCTAACGATTTATTAATTCAAAAAAAAAAGATATGTGGAATATTGCAAGAAACAATTTCTATTTTTGATAAAAGATTTTTGATTATAGGTATTGGTATAAATATTAAGAAAAGTCCTAAAATTAAAAATTATCCAACCACTAGTTTGTATGAATTAATCAATAAAACTATTAATAAAAGAGAAATAGAGAACAAATTAAAACTAATTTTTGAAAAAAATTTACTAAAAATGTATAAAATAAATAATTAAACAATGTATATTCTTGGAGACATAGGTAACACTGAAACTAAAATTGTTTTAGTCTCACTCGATAATAAGATTACAAAAAAATTAACTTTTATAACCAAAGATATAAATCAAATTAAATTAGAAAAATTATTCATTAATTTTAAAATTGATTTTAAAAAAATTAATAAAATACTATTTTGTAGCGTTGTACCAAAATCATTTAATATAATTAAAAAATTTTTATCTAAAAAAACAAAAATTAAATGTTTTGAAGTAAAAAATTTAAACTTAAAATCTTTAATAAGAATTAAAGCAAATTATAAACAGGTTGGTTCTGACAGATTAACGAATGCAATTAGTTTAACAAATAGTCAGAATAACTTTATTATTTTAGATTTTGGAACGGCTACTACTTTTGATGTTTTAATAAAAAATACATATTCTGGTGGAATTATTGCGCCTGGTGTTAAACTTTCTTTAAATACACTGTCAGATAAAGCTACTCTTATTCCTAAAATTGATTTGAAAAAGATTAAAAATGTAATAGGTAATGACACAATCTCAGCAGTCAGATCAGGTTTTTTTTGGGGATATGCAGGTTTAATTGACAATATCATTTATTTAATTAAGAAAGAGACTAGAAAATCTTTTAAAGTAATAATTACTGGAGGATTTTCTGACTTATTTAAAAAATCAATAAAAACGAAAGTTTATCACAATAAAGACATTACAATTAACGGTCTAATTAAGATTTCAAAATTAATTAAATAACATGAAAAATGAATTATTATTTTGTCCACTAGGTGGATCTGGTGAAATAGGCATGAATATGAATTTGTTTGCCTATGGCAAACCAGGAGAACACAAATGGATTATGGTTGATATAGGTGTTACCTTTGCTGATGACACACTTCCAGGCATTGATTTAATATATCCTGATCCTGGGTTTATTGTTGATAAGAAGGAAGATCTTTTAGGAATTGTTTTAACTCATGCTCACGAAGATCATATTGGTGCTATAGCTCATCTTTGGCCTCAACTTGAATGTAATATATTTGCAACTCCATTTACTGCCGTTTTAATTAAAGAAAAATTTAAAGAAAAACATATTGATATAACCAGACATCTAAAAATAGTGCAATTAAATGGAACAATTAATTTAAATCCATTTAAAATAGAATACATTACATTAACTCACTCAATTTTAGAACCAAATGGTTTAAGAATAGAAACACCAGCAGGTGTAATTTTACATACAGGAGATTGGAAAATTGATCCAGAGCCTTTGATTGGTGGAAATATCAATTCTAATAGATTGAAGGAAATAGGTAACGAAGGTGTTCTTGCAATGATATGTGACTCAACAAATGTTTTTAGTTTGGGTAAAGCAGGTTCAGAATTAGATGTTAGAAAAAGCATGCTAAATATTATGAGTAGTTTAAAAAAAAGAATTATTATTGCTTCTTTTGCCTCAAATGTTGCTAGACTAGAAACAGCTTTTTATTGTGCAGAAAAAACTGGCAGGCAAATATCTCTAGTTGGAAGATCAATGCACAGAATATTTAAAGCAGCCAGACAATGTGGCTATTTAAAAGATGTTATTGAACCAATTGATCCACGGGAGGCGAAAAACATTTCAAGAGAAAAGATAGTTTATCTTTGTACAGGTAGTCAAGGTGAACCCATGGCAGCATTGATGAGAATTGCCAAATATACTCATCCAGATGTATTTATTGAAAAAGATGATACTGTTATATTTTCATCTAAAATTATTCCTGGTAACGAAAAAAAATTATACAATTTACAAAATCAATTAGTTAAAGATGGTATTGAAGTTATATCTGAAGAAAATGAATTTGTTCACGTTTCAGGTCACCCAAATAGAGACGATCTAAGAGAAATGTATGAATGGGTAAAACCACAATGCGCTATTCCTGTTCATGGTGAACATAGGCACATGATTGAGCACATGAAGTTTGCAAAAGAAATGAATGTACCGAACCCTGTTCAAGTAGAAAATGGTGATATTGTTAAGCTATATCCCGGAAAACCAGAGGTGTATGATAAAGCGCCTAGCGGTAGGCTTTATGTTGATGGAAACATAAGTGTAGCGGAGGATGCTCAATCAATTAAAGATAGAAAAAATTTAAGTGTAAATGGATATATCGAGGCAACCATATTAATTACTCCAAAAGGTAACATACATAAAAGACCAGTTTTAACTTTTAGAGGCATTCCAGTTGAGGATACTGAAGAATTTATTTATGGCTTAGAAGATGCGATCGAAGAAATTACCAGAACCTTTAGATTGGGAAGCAAACAACAAGAACATAATTTAATTGATGCTCTTAAAATTGCTTGTAGAAAATTTTCAAAAGAAAAAACTGGAAAAAAACCTTTTACTAATATTAATTTAGTAAGAATTTAATGAGTATTACAGGTTTAGCTATAATCTACATAATTATATGGTGGATTATATTTTTCGCTATATTACCAATAGATGTAAATAGATTAAAAACAGTTAAAATTGAAGGTGAAGACCTTGGGTCGCCAGAAAATCCTAAAATGCTGAAAAAATTCATATATTGCACTGGAATTACAAGTATAATTTTTATTATAATTTATTTATTAATTAAATTTGAATATTTAAATTTAAGAAATATTATTAATTAAGATGCTTTTATCAAAATCTTTTATTCCAATATTAAAAAATAATCCATCTGAGGCCAAAATCAAATCTCATCAATTAATGTTGAGAGTAGGAATGATTAAACAAGCTTCAGCTGGTATTTACTCTTGGCTTCCACTTGGATTTAAAGTGATGAAGAAGATAGAAGCCATTGTAAGACAAGAACAAAATAAAATCGGTGCGCAAGAGATTTTGATGCCAACAATTCAATCGAGTGAAATTTGGAAAGAAAGTGGGCGATACGATGATTATGGAGAAGAAATGTTAAGAGTTACAGATCGCCAGAATAGAGAAATGCTTTATGGACCAACTAACGAAGAGCAAGTAACTGAGATTTTTAGATCTTCATTTAAGTCTTATAAATCGCTACCTCAGCTTTTGTACCACATACAATGGAAATTTAGAGATGAGATCAGACCTCGATTTGGAATTATGAGAGGTAGGGAATTTTATATGAAAGACGCTTATTCATTTGATGTAACAGATGAAGATGCATTTTACTCTTACAATAAATTTTTCTTATCTTATTTAAGAACTTTTAAAAGATTATCATTAACAGCCATTCCTATGGCTGCTGACACAGGTCCTATAGGAGGAAATTTATCACATGAATTTATAATTTTGGCTGATACAGGTGAAAGTAAAATTTTTACTGATAAACGAATTTTTGAATTAACTAGCGAAGGTACTAATTTAGAAAAATCTTCGTTAGAACAAATGCGTAAAAAATACGAACAATTTTATTCAGTGACTGATGAAAAATTTAACAAAAATGAATTTGAAAAAATGGTTTTAGAAGAAAATAGATTAATAACAAAAGGTATTGAAGTAGGTCATATATTTTATTTTGGTGATAAATATTCAAAAGCAATGAGTGCTGCTGTTGACCTTCCCGGAGGTAAAAAGGATTTTGTTAAAATGGGTTCTTATGGAATTGGTGTATCAAGATTGGTAGGGGCTATTATAGAGGCTAAATATGATGATAAAAATGAAATCATGAAATGGCCATTGTCTGTTGCTCCTTATGACATTGCACTAGTTCCTATGATAAATAAAAATGATGCTTCTGCTCTTGAAAAAGCTAACAATATTAATTCTGAATTAATAAAAAATAATATTGAAGCAATCATTGACGATACTGATGAAAACTATTCATCAAAAATTAAAAAGATGAATTTAATTGGAGCTCCATATCAAATTGTTATTGGAAAAAAATCTGAGGGTGATCTTTTAGAGTTTAAAGAAACAGGTGGTGAAACCCAGAATTTAAGTTTAAATAAAATAATAGAAATTATAACAAAACAAAAAGTTTCAAATTGATTTCTACGTTAGAAAAAGAAATTACTTTTAGATTTTTAAAAGCTAGAAAAAAAGATGGTTTTTTAAACGTTATATCTATTTTTTCCTTTATAGGAATTAGCCTTGGTGTTGCAGTCCTAATAATTGTTATGTCTGTTATGAATGGATTTAGGACAGAATTAATAAATAAAATAGTAGGGTTTAATTCACATATAACTGTAAAATCTTATGATAATAATGGAATTAATCGTAACAAATTAAATGATAATAATTTAAAATTTATTACTAAAGATCTGATTTTTAGTAACTCAGGTGAGGCTATTATCTTAAAAAACAATACATCAAAAGGAATAGTTTTAAGAGGATATCAAACTAAAGAATTTTCTAATTTAACAATAATTAAAAATGATAAATTTAAAGGTGATAAATCAAAATTAAATGAAAACTCTATATCTATAGGTAGTGAATTAAGTTTT
>Ga0209362_1001359_pt1 | contig 19848 bp, 19 predicted proteins | sample SaaInlV_165m_DNA_FD_184680 | JGI IMG/M metagenome (GOLD analysis project Ga0209362, IMG submission 184680) | Marine microbial communities from expanding oxygen minimum zones in the Saanich Inlet - Saanich Inlet SI037_S3LV_110m_DNA (SPAdes)... | ecosystem: Environmental > Aquatic > Marine >...
GTTACGGGGGGCTTGAGTGAGGCCTTTGATACTACGCTAGTGTCCTTGGTTTTCAGTCTTTTTGTTATGTTCCCTACCAGCATAATGCAAAAAAATGAGGAGGATTTACTGAATAAGGTCGATGAGTATTGCAACGAGTACTTCTTGAAGCGCTTGCGAGAGCCACTTTCTGTTTCTTCCATTTCGGATTCAGGGCAATCCGACGATACCATCGGTCGCATGGAAAACCTTCAGGCCTACTTGTTGCAATTGCAGGAGTCTCAAAGTGTTGTTGCCCAGCAAATGACGCAAATAGCCGTGCAATTTGCTCACATAATCCAGAGCACTTCTATTGAAGAGCAAAACACCTAGCCAGTTCCAGTTTTCTTGATTCTGACTCCTCGATTCAATGAAGAAGAAGAAAAAGAACGATCTGCAGGTTTCTCTGTTCCCGTTTCTAAGCATACTAGCTTGTGTAATCGGAATTCTTACCTTGATGATTACGGCAATCGTAATTGCCCAGATTGATCCCGAGGCGGTGAACGAGAAGATCGAGACTGCTTTGGAGGATGACGAGGAGTTTCAAAAGAAGGTTGCCGAGCAAAAGAAGGAGCTCGAGAAACTGCGCCAAGAGATAAAATCGATAAAGGCAAACCCGAAAAAGCCAATTGATTCCAAGCGTAAAGAACAGTTGAGACATGAAATTGCGGCGGTCAGCAAGGAAGCTGAGAAGAGGAAGTCCGTAAAAAAGGAAAGTCAGGTCATTCAAGGGCAGGTTGTCAAAGTGAAGGAAGAGCTGGCCAAATTGGTGAAAGACTTGGACGAAGCTGAAGAAGAATGGGAACTGATGAAAGATCCTGAAAAATTCGCTACCATGGTGGTCAAGCAGAGTGGTTCGGGAGTAGGTGGCGATTTGGAACCTACTTTTATTGAGTGTCGCGAAAAGGGAATTCGGGTCTATGAGGAAGATGGGAAGCACTACGAAGTGCCGACTGGGCAAATCGCAGATCATGCCAAGCTCAAGACACTCATTCAAACAGTTGCCAGAGATGCGCCTTACCGGATCTGGATCAGTTCCAAAGGATCCAAGATCGAAGCCCGTTTTGTCAAACGAGATGGAAGTAATATTGTGTTGAAGGACAAAAAGGGTAAGGAAATTAAATTAACTGCAATCCAATTGTCTCCGGGTTCAAGAAACCTAATTGTGAAATACGCCGCGGCCAAAGCGAGCAATCCCAATCTCGGCTTTCCCGAAGCCCGGTATGTAATCTTTCTTATCCGCAGCAAAGGGTTTTCATCGTTGACGAAAGCCGCACAGGTTTGTGCTAAATTTAATTGCAGATATGGCAAACTTCCTCTCGATGGGGAGGGTGAAATCGACCTTTCTCTTTTCCGCGGTTCATGAAAAAGAGAAAGAAAGACGAGGGTGGAAGTCTTGACTCCCTCCTCGATACTATAACCACGGTCGTTGGAATCCTCATTATTTTACTGATTGTTGTTCAATTGGGAGCAGATTCCGCAGTCAAGCGCATTGTCGAGGAAAAGAAGGAGGAGGACTCAAAGGAGTTGATGGAATTGGCGATGAAGCAATTTGAGGAACAAAAAAAATCTCTGCTTGCGGAAAAGAACAAATTGCAGCTCAAGCTTGCATCCGAAAATAAGGAGCAAGCGCAATTGATTAATGAAATTTTGAAACTGGAGAATGAATTGGCGGCGAAAAAGAAGGCGATGCCTCCCGCACCCCCCAAAATACAGAATTTGCGACAGGAAAAAACAAAGCTCGATAACGACAAGAAGGCAATTGAAGTGAAGGTAAAAAAGGTAAAGAGCCTGTTGGTCAAGGCTCCCAAGCCCACGGGTCAAACCTTGAGTAAGGAAGTAAGCCTTCCCAATCCCAAACCCGCTCCTCCCAAGGCCAAACCTTTTCGCTTTCTTTGCCGGGGAGGCAAGATTTACCCGTTGGATGATCCGCACCTGATCAATCGCGTTACGCAGGAAATTCAGAAAGCGGGTATCAAGCCCAACAAGGCGAAGGAGTATGATGGCAAGAAGGTTCTGGCTCATTTTTTCAAGGCTAAGCCTGGGAATCTTTTTTTTCAGGCGATTCCCCGTATCGATGGCAGCAAGAGGATCATCTTCGATCTCCGCAAGAAGAGCGCCGCTGGTGAGGATGAGGCGGCCTTGGCCAAGGCCAGTTCGAAATATCTCGCTGCCTTGAAAGGTATTTCACCCAAGACCCATTACCTTCAATTTGAAGTTTTCGAGGATAGCTTTGCGATCTATCTTTCTGCCCGAGATCTGGCAAGCAAGCGAAACTTCCCTGCTGGATGGAAGCCCATTCTTCGTGGGCCAGAAACGGATTGCACTCTCAATTTATGGACAATTTACGATCTCGGCCGGGCGGCACTCATTGCATCACGGCCGCCCCCAAAACCCAAGCCTCCAGCGGGCAAGCCAACTCCTCCCAAGAAACCGGCGAATGTTTTGGACTAGCGAGCGACGAACTGGTCGTCCAGCGGGTTTTCATTGGAAACCCGATCGAAAGTGTTCGGTTGATTGATGGTCATGTTTTCCAAGATTTTGAAGACCCATCCAGCTTTGTTCGCGAACCCGATTTCCTCCGCGACTTGACTCGCGGTCAGAGCTTCGCCTTTTTTGCCAAGCAGGTGATCACGTACCGCCTTTCTTACTTCGAGAACCGAGGCGGCCGCCTTTTTGCCCGCTTCCACGCCTGGTTGATGGTAAGCATTGATGCCGACTAGGGATGCATAGAGCCCGACCGCCCGTTCAAACAATGCTATCAGGGCGCCGACGGACGCCGGGTTGACTTCCTTGATGGTGAGGGTGATCGATTCTCGTCCCTTTTCGTAAAGGGCATCTCGTGTACCCAAGAAGAACCCGTGAAGGTATTCGCCTGATGTCATGCCGTCGTCATCTACCGGAGGACTTGTAGCCTCACGGTACTTGAGGACCTCTATGAAAGTGGCGAAGAAGTTAGGTATACCCTCTCGTAATTGTTGAACATAGGCGTGCTGATCGGTTGATCCCTTGTTCCCATAGACTGCAATGCCTTGGTGAACTGTATTGCCTTCAAGGTCTTTTTCCTTGCCGAGAGACTCCATTACCAGTTGCTGGAGGTATTTGGAGAACAACTCGAGGCGATCCTTGTATGGAAGAATCACCATGTCGCGCGAACCTTTGCCATCGGTGAGGTAATGCCATGCAATGGCTAGCATGGCCGCAGGGTTACTTCGGGAATCACTCACTCGAGTGAGTTTGTCCATCTCTTTGGCTCCTTCAAGAAATGCGTCGATGTCGATCCCCTGAAGAGCCGCAGGCAAGAGTCCCACCGCAGCTGTTTCGCTAGTCCTTCCACCCACCCAATCCCACATGGGAAGGAAATCTAGCCAGCCTTTCGAAGTGGCGTGTTGATGGAGTTTGCTGCCTTCTCCGGTGATTGCGATTGTTTGTTTTGCGAAGTCTAAGCCATTTTTGGCAAATGCGTTCTCTGCTTCTAGCATGCCGTTGCGAGTTTCGGGGGTGCCGCCGGACTTCGAAATTACGATGGCCAGAGTGGTGGCGAGTCGTTCGCCAATTTCGGCGAGGGTCAAATCTATGCCATCGGGATCGGTGTTGTCGAAGAAATGTACCGTCAACTTATTTGTTTTTGGGTGTCCTAATGCTCTTCCTACGAACTGCGGACCTAGTGCGGAACCCCCAATGCCTATGATTAGAAGGTCGGTAAATTCACCGGCAGGCGCTCTCAAGTCGCCTTCATGGACTCGGTTAGCTATCTTTTTCGTCTTAGCGAGTGTGTCTTGTATGGCGTTTCTTATCTCTTCGCTAGGAGCTAGCTCAGGGGATCGAAGCCAATAGTGACCAACCATGCGATTTTCATCAGGGTTGGCGATAGCTCCTCTCTCAAGTTCCTCCATGGCAATTAGGGCGTCGTTGACACCAGTTGCCATCGACTCGAGATAACCTTCGGGAAAGTCAATAAATGAAAAGTCTGCCCAGAAGCCGCAATCCTCAAATCCAAGATATAAATCTTTCTTCATAATGTGCCTAAAATCCGTCTGTTATTGCACCTAATGAGGCAGAGCTTACGAGCTTTGCATACTTGGCGAGAACACCCCGTTTTTCTTTGGCCTCGGGAAACGCCCATGTTTCGAGCCTATCTTGAAGCTCATCTTCGGAGATATCTAAGTTGAGTTCGTTTTTCTCTGCGTCGATGGTTATCGGGTCGCCGTTCCTAACCACTCCGATGGGACCACCCACCGCAGCTTCCGGGGTGACGTGACCAACGACAAATCCATGGCTTCCACCTGAAAATCGACCATCTGTAATAAGTGCGACCTGATCGCCAAGACCTTTGCCCATAATGGCTCCTGTTGGTGAGAGCATCTCGCGCATTCCGGGACCTCCTACCGGACCCTCATTTCGGATGACCAAGACATGACCTGCTTCTACCTCGCCATCTAGAATTCCTTTAAGGCAGGCTTCCTCTGATTCGAAGACGATGGCTTTTCCCGAGAACATTAGTCCTTCCTTTCCGGTAATTTTAGCCACGGCTCCTTCCTTTGCGAGGTTGCCGTACAAGATACGAAGATGGCTGTCGGGCTTGATGGGATTGTCGAATGGGCGGACGAGATCCTGTCCATCGGGGTAGGGGGCATAAGGTTCCGCGTCTGAGATGTTCTCACGGACGGTTTTACCTGTCACGGTTAGGCAATCGCCATGAAGAAGGCCCTCATCGAGAAGTGCCTTTAGCAAAGGTCGTAGCCCGCCAATTCTTACAAAGTGAGACATGTTGTACTTGCCACTTGGCTTGAGGTCGCAAAGTACGGGTACCCTTTTGCCGATTTCAGTGAAGTCGTCTAGTTCGAGTGGGATGTCTGCCGAATGGGCCATGGCCAACAGGTGGAGAACCGCGTTTGTAGAACCACCCAGACAGATGACGACGGTAATCGCATTCTCGAATGCTTCTCGGGTCATGATGTCCCGTGGGCAAATATTTTTTTCTATTAGATTAACGACAGCGGCACCTGCCGCTTCTGCATCCCGGCGTTTCTCTTCGGATACGGCAAGCTGCGCTGAGCTGTCGGGTAAGCTCATTCCAAGAGCCTCGATTGCGGATGACATCGTATTGGCCGTATACATACCTCCACAGGAACCGGCTCCAGGAATCGCCTTAGTTTCTATTTCCTTCAATTCATCTTCACTCAGCTTACCCCCCGAGTGGGCGCCAACGGCCTCGAACACCGAAACGATATCTAAGTTCTGTTCCTTGTGAATGCCGGGAAGAATAGTGCCTCCATAGACAAAAATTCCCGGTCGATTAAGGCGGCTCAGGGCCATAATGCAGGCTGGCATGTTCTTGTCGCATCCTCCAATAGCGACAACTCCGTCCATGCCCTCTGCGCCAACGACGGTTTCGATGGAATCTGCGATGACCTCTCTGGATACCAGTGAATATCTCATTCCGGGTGTGCCCATGCTGATGCCGTCGGAAACCGTTATCGTGCCGAATGGGACTGCTTTGCCACCCGCTTCGTCTACGCCAACAACAGATTTCTTGCCCAATTCGTCGAGGTGAGCATTACAGGGGGTCACCATGCTCCATGCCGAGCACACGGCTACTTGAGGTTTTTCGAAATCAGCGTCTTCAAAGCCAACGGCTCGCAGCATGGACCGGTTGGGTGCTCGATCGATGCCATCCACGATAATTGAGGAGTGTGGTCTGTTACAGGAAGTTTTCATGGTTGCGTAAAATCCAGTTAGGCGAATTATTGATTGCCTTATAGAGGGGCTCTAAACAATCCACATTTGCTCCACTCGCAACCATGTTTTTCAGTGAATTCCTCAGAACTGGAACAGCTTCGATCTAAAATTGATGATATCGACCGTGAAGTAACTCGGTTGCTCAACGATCGTGTGCGTGCCTCTGCGGAAATCGGTCGCATCAAGAACCAGCAAGGTTTGGATCCCTATGATCCTGCTCGAGAGGAAGAGGTTTTCCGAAAACTTGAGAAGCTCAATGATGGCGGATTGCTTGAAGCGGAAACCTTGCGGACGATTTATCGGGAAGTGATCTCCGCATCGATTGCCTTGCAGAAAGATTTACAGATCGGCTATCTTGGACCCGAAGCTACCTTTACTCATCAAGCAGCGATCAAGAATTTCGGATCGGCTCTTTCCTACAAGCCTCTTTCCGATATCCCGGACGTCTTTCGCGAAGTGGAGCGATCCGAGTGCGACTATGGAGTGGTTCCAGTGGAGAATTCCACCGAGGGGGCAGTGAACCGATCACTCGATCTTTTAGTGGACACCGAGTTGACGATTATTGCTCAAGTCTACCTCAAGATCGAGCATTGCCTGCTGTCCGCTTCACCGCTTGATGAAATTCAGAAAGTATCCTCCAAGGATCAAGCGCTCGCTCAATGCGGGGAGTGGCTTCGCCGTAATTTGCCCACTGCCCGCCTCGAAGACGCAACCAGCACTGCCGAGGCGGTCCGAAACGCGAAGGGTGCTTCCGGCACTGCTGCCATTGCGGGGGCTTTGGCGGGTCGTCTCTATGACGTTCCCTGTATTGCGGAAGGAATTCAGGATCGTAAGGACAATTTGACTCGTTTCCTCGTCGTTGGTCGCAATCCTTTGGCCCGACGGGAAGACATTGAATACAAAACCAGTATAGTCCTTTCACTGACCGATAAGGTGAGTGCACTTCAGGAAGGTCTTAGGCCATTTGGTGATCGTGGCATTAACCTTTGCAAGATTGAGTCTCGACCAAGTCGACTCAAGCCTTGGGACTACTATTTCTTTGTGGATTTCCTTGGCCATCGAGACGACGAACTGGCATCCGAGGCTATCTCCGAGTTAGAGAAGGTTTGCCCTTTCGTGAAATGTCTCGGAAGTTATCCCAACACCTCGACCTGAGCGTCATTGGCGGGACTGTCGGTCCCTATCAAATGAATAGAACCGACAATTTTTGTTCGGGATTCGCTTGGTGAGCAGCCAGACATTCGATCATGCAGATGGCCTCTCGATAAGTTTTTTCTCGGCGACGAGTCCATCGGCGACCTTCATGAAGCAAGGCTTTTCTGAGACCCGATACAATTAGTAGGATACTCGGTCGGTCGCCGAGTTGCGACAATTTTTCAAGTACTGTAGCACGCAGCCAAAGTGGATCCACCTCTCCACGGCGAGCATCCCAATGAGCGAAAGCAAAGTGGATTTCGCTTGGGTCATGAAAACGAACAACTTGTGATACGCAGTGTTCGAAAGATCGCGAGGGCATTTCGGGTTCGGGATTGTTTGATCGAAGAAATGCAAGGGCTACGTTCAACTGCTCTGACTCAACGCAACTGTTATTCCCTCCAAGAAATGAGACAAGGGAATTGAGATTGGTCAGTCGTGTGTAGTCGTCGGTTTTTTGTTTGTTCGGACTTCCCTTTTTAGTCACTCCCTCCACCTTTCAAATTTACGATTTCCCGCGCGAATCGTGAAAGTTCTCTGAAATCTTCGTAGAAACTAGCAAAGCGCAACCATGCGATTTCATCTACGTTTCGCAGACGACTTATTATGGCATCTGCGATAGCTCGGCTCGGCACTTCGTTGTCGTATTCGTTTTCTATGCGCCGAAGGGTTTCCGATAAAAGGGCATTGATTTGTTCTGCATCAATAGAGCGTTTCGATATGGCTCGTTGTAGTCCCTTGGCCATTTTGTGACGGTCAAAATTTTCCCTGCGTCCGTCCCGTTTAATCACTGCCAAGTCTTCCCGTAGCACTTCCTCTATGGTTGAAAAACGATGCTCGCATGACAAACATTCTCGTCGTCGACGAATTGACGCCGCTTTCCCCGCACGAGTATCAAGGACTTTTAAGTCCTCAGACGAGCACTTTGGACACCGCATTATCTGACTTTTTTTACCACCAACACCACGGGGTAAATTCTTTAACAGAGTTCCAGAAAGTTTTTCAAGATTAATATACCTTCTTCGGTGGCGAGTGATTCGGGATGGAATTGTACTCCCCATACCGGTAGCTCCTTGTGGCGGATGCCCATAATTTCTCCTTCTTCCGTTTTGGCGGTAACCTCGAGGCAGTTGGGAATGGAAGTGGGTTCGAGTATCAATGAGTGGTAACGCGTGGCTGCGAACGGGTTGGGTAGGTTCGCAAAAACTTCTTTCTCGTCGTGGTGGACTGGAGAGGTTTTGCCGTGCATTAGGCGCTCGGCCCGAATGACTTTTCCGCCGAAATATTGGCCGAGGCATTGATGCCCAAGGCAAACGCCGAAGATTGGCTTTTTCCCAGCAAAGGCCTCTATAATCGCTAGACTGTGGCCAGCTTGATCGGGATCGCAAGGACCCGGTGAGATGACCACCGCGTCCGGTTTCCGTTCAATAGCTTGCTCGGAAGTGATGCTGTTGTTACGAAATACTTCCTGTTCCGCCCCAAGTTCGCCAAAGTATTGTACGAGGTTGTAGGTGAATGAATCAAAGTTATCTATTAGCAGGAGGCGCATCGTATTAAAATAAGGTTAGCAGTACTTAACCGAATTTGGAAGCGCCACTTTGCTAAAAGGGCGATGCTGCATCCAAGGGATAAGTAATTTCCGACTTATCAAGATCCGCGATAACCTTGCTTGCGGTTACGTTCACGCAGGCGGATGGCGTTTAATCGGATGAAGCCACCTGCATCTTCCGGGCGGTAGTCGCTATCTGCCTTTTCCATGGAAGCAATGCCTTCGTCATACAGTGAGAAGGAAGACTTTCGTCCGACAGTCATCAAGTTTCCCTTGAAGAGCTTTAACCGTATGGTGCCTGAAACTGTTTCTTGGCTTTTGTCCACAAGAGCTTGGAGGGCTTCGCGTTCGGGGGCGTACCAGAAGCCATTGTATACCATTTGTCCATACCGTGGGACGAGGGAGTCGCGCAGGTTCATGAGTTCCCTATCCATGGTGAGGGTTTCTAGTTGCCGATGGGCATGGAGCAGTATGGAACCACCCGGAGTTTCATAGATGCCACGGCTTTTCATTCCCACGAAACGGTTTTCGACAAGGTCTATTCTCCCAATGCCATGTTTTCCTCCAAGTGAGTTAAGCCTGCGAACGAGATCTGCAGGTTTGAGTGTTTCGCCGTTTACGGCTACGCAGTCACCTCTTTCGAATTCGAGTTCTAGGTATTCGGGGTCATCCGGGGCATCCGCAGGGTCTGCGCTAAGCTTGAACATGCCTTTGTTGTCAGGCGTGGTTGGGTCGAACCAAGGGTCTTCGAGTATGCCGGCTTCGTATGAGATGTGCCAAAGGTTGCGATCCATGGAATATGGCTTGGATGCACTGGCTTCTACATCGATGCCGTTTTGGGAGCAGTACTCGATCATTTCAGTGCGTCCGGGGAATTGTTCCCGAAACTCAGCGTCACGCCAAGGAGCGATGATCTTTATCTCCGGCGCGAGAGCAGCGAAGGCGAGCTCGAAACGACACTGGTCGTTCCCTTTTCCTGTAGCTCCGTGGGCCACGGTGTCTGCTCCAAATTCTCGTGCGATATCGATTTGGGCCTTGGCTATGAGTGGGCGAGCGATTGATGTACCAAGCAGATACTGACTTTCATAAACGGCTTCTGCGCGGACCATGGGAAAGATGAAGTCGGAAGCGAACTCATCGACCAGATCGACCGTTCGGTGCGCGGAGGCACCGGTGGCCAGAGCTTTCTCCTCCAGACCATCGAGCTCTTCTTCCTGTCCGACGTCGGCGCAATAAGTGATGACCTCGGCATTCTGTTCCTTTGCGAACCAGTGAACAAGAACGGAGGTGTCGAGACCTCCTGAGTAGGCGAGAACTATTTTCATGATTGTTTAGGGCTGGAGAAACTTTTCTGGTTCAGGTCACGGAATCGCTGGCAAGTTTGGCGAGGATAGCTTTCTGGACATGTAGGCGATTCTCTGCTTGGTCGAAGATTATTGCCTGAGGAGAGTCGAGCACTTCTTGGCTCACTTCCTGTCCCGGGTGCGTAGGCATGCAGTGCATGAACAACGCTTCTGGTTTTGCCTGAGAGAGAAGTTCAGCCGTTACGGCAAAAGGTTTCATGCTCTCAATGCGTGATTCTTCCTCTTCTTCAGCTCCCATACTAACCCAGACGTCGGTGTAGACAATGTCCGCATCCGTTACTGCCTCTTTGGGGTCGGAAGTGAACTGGAAATCGTAGCCCATACCTTCTTTGTTTAGGAGGTCGAGAAGATCCGGTTTGGGAGCGAAACCTTGGGGGCCGGCAAGAGAAACTTTTAAGCCGAATAGTTTTCCCGCCATAATCCAAGAATTAGCCATGTTGCAGGAGGTGTCTCCTAAAAAGGCGAGTTTCCTTCCAGTGAGAGATGCAAACGGGTCTCGACTCTCACCCAACTTCTCGGCTATGGAAAAACAGTCGGCGTAGATTTGGCAAGGATGCAGAAGATCTGTCAGTGCATTGACAACGGGTATATTGGTGTGGGCGGCGAACTCCTCTATGATTTCGTGCCCAAACGTGCGGATAACTAAACCGTCCAGATATCTGGAAAGTACTTTTGCGGTGTCGTGAATGCTTTCGCCACGGCCGATCTGGGTGGACTGTTGGTCTAGGACCAGCGCGTTGCCGCCAAGCTCATTTATTCCCACCTCGAACGAAACTCGAGTGCGGGTGCTGTTCTTATAGAAAAGTAGACCCCATGTTTGGCCGGCCAAGTCGTTTGCCAATCCCAATCTCTGTTTGCGATTCTGTTTTAGATGAGACGCTCGGTCAAAAACTTCTAGGATTTCATCATCGGAGAAGTCATTTTCCTTGAGGAAATGTTTCATGGTTTCGGCAAAGTTAGAAATTCATTTAGGGTTTTGTCAATTATTCCGAGGGCCTCGGAAATTTCTTCTTGGGTCACATTGAGGGGGGGCAGCATGCGTACGGAATCGCCACCTGCCGGGACTGCTATGAGTCCTCCCTTGCGTAGAGCAGATACGATCTCTCCGCAAGGCACATTCATAGACATGGCAAGAAGGTAGCCGCGTCCGCGGACTTCTTTGATGAGATCCCCGTGCTTGTTGGCAAGGGATTTCAATTCGTCCTTGAATGACATGCCTTGCACGGATGCTTTTTCAATCAGTTTTTCTTCCTCGATTACATCAAGTACCGCATGCGCGGCGGCACAGGCTAGCGGAGAGCCTCCGAAAGTCGTGCCGTGCGAACCTGGTTTGAAGAGATCTGCATGGGATTCGTTCACCCACATCGCTCCGATTGGGAATCCTCCCCCTAGCCCTTTTGCTAACGCAATTGCATCGGGTTTTATGCCGGAACTCTCGTAGGAAAAGAAACTTCCGGTTCGACCCATACCCGACTGCACCTCGTCAAGCATGAGCAAAATTCCGCGCTCGTCGCAGAGTTGGCGAAGTCCGCGAAGGAAATTATCGCTTGTTTCACGAATCCCTCCTTCTCCTTGGATCGGTTCGATAAGCACAGCGGCGGTATCTTCTTCCAACAATGCTTCGAAGCTTGCGAGTTCGTTGAATTTTGCAAAAGCGAATCCTGGAGCGAGCGGAGCAAATCCACTGCGAATCTTAGAGCCTGAAGTAGCTGACATTGCACCGTATGTTCTCCCGTGGAAATCGCCTTCAGCAGTTATGATTTTGACGATTTTTCCTTCCTCTCCTCCGGCTTTAGCACACCCGTATAGGCGAGCTAACTTTATGAGCGCTTCATTTGCTTCTGCACCGCTATTGCAGAACAGCATTCGGCCGGGACCGGCTTTCTGAGTCAGCCTTTCCGCGAGACGAGCTTGTTCTGGAATTGCAAAAAGATTCGTGCAATGGACAAGCTTTGCCGCTTGTTTCTGCACGGCGCTTACCCACTTGGGATGGGAATGGCCTAGGCAAGTTACAGCGATCCCTGAGGAGAAATCTAGATATGCATTACCTGCGACATCCCAAATGCGCACACCTTCTCCACGATCGAACGCTACCGGAGGATCTGCATAGTTGCCTATGAGGTAGTTGCCGTATTCGGTAAGATCCATCATATGGTCCTCGGAGTGTTTCTTCAATGCACGATTTCAGTGCCGATGCCAGTGTCGGTGAAAATTTCAAGAAGTAGGCTGTGTGGGTAACGTCCATCGACCAAGTGCACTCTACTCACTCCAGCTTGCAGGGCTTCCACCGCGCTGTTTACTTTCGGAAGCATGCCTTTCGCTATGATTCCGGCTTTCCTAAGTGGTTCCACGTCCCCTACGGGTAGGCTCGATATTAGGGTTTTGGGCTTTTCCGGGTCACGAAGTAATCCTGGCACGTCGGAAAGGTAAACCAGTCGTCGAGCTTGCAGACCAACCGCTATTTTCGCAGCGGCGATATCAGCATTCACATTGTGGCAGACTCCAGTAGAGTCTGCTGCCGTGGAAGAGATTATTGGCACCTTTCCCTTGTCGAGAGCTTCGTCTATCGAGTCTACGAGCACTCCGGTTATTTCACCGACAAAGCCAAGGTCGGGATCGGAATCAAGTTTTACGCATTGCAGAACTTCCTTGCCCGGAAGGCGTTCGACTTCGCAATCGTTTTCCTCTACGAAAGCTGCAACCTCTCCGTTTACTTTCAGGTTTAATACTTCGTCTACAATTTCGATTGTTCGAGAGTCGGTAACTCGCAGCCCGTCTACGAAGACCGACTCGATTCCGCGTTCATTCATAGTTCGCGTTATTGCCTTGCCACCTCCGTGTACAACGACCACGCGAATGCCCACTGAGTTCAGAAAAACTATATCTCTGGCTACACGCGAACGTGTTTCAGGATCAGGCGCGTCCATGAAGCTGCCGCCGTACTTGACGACGAAGGTGGAACCGCGAAAATGTCGAACATAGGGGAGAGCTTCCACCAATACGGCGGCTTTGGCCTGAATGGCCTCCATTTCTTCGTTATCGCTCATTCGCTCTTATTGAAGTCTACGTAAGCTTCGCTTAGATCAGTGGTCAGCAAGTTGTAGTCCCCTTTCCCCAGATTGAGATCGAGATGAATCTTAAAATGTTTTTCGGCGACTGCCTCTTTCCACTTGTCCTTGTTCCGAATAAGGGCCTTTCCCTCGGCGAGAACGGGGACGTCATTGTAGAAAAGCTCCATTCTGGCGAAATCGACTCCTACCTTCGCATATCCCGCTGCATCTACAATGCGTCCCCAGTTGGGGTCGGAACCGTACCATGACGTCTTGACAAGTAAGGAGTTGGCAATGTTTCTGGCAACTTTTTCTGCTGCGATTTCATCTGGTGCGCCTTTGACGAAGAGCTCGATGAGCTTAGTCACTTTTTCGCCGTCTCCGACCATTTTGCGAGCGAGACAGGCACAGACTTTTTCAACTGCAGTTTGGAAGTCTGCCAAAACATCCGGATTTTTTTCCGAAACGTCCACGTTTGAAAAACCGTTGGCGAGAGCTAGAACAGTGTCGTTGGTGCTCATGTCGCCATCTATTGTAATGCGATTGAATGTTTTATCGTTGGCTGCCTTGAGAGTGTCTTGCAGCAGTTGAGCTGGCAGGTTGGCATCAGTTACTACAAAGGCGAGCATGGTTGCCATGTTTGGCTCGATCATGCCGCTTCCTTTTGCCACTCCTGCTACTCGGACTGTCCCATCGGTCGTCTCGAACTCTGCTAGACAGGACTTGGTAGTGGTGTCGGAAGTAAGAATGGCCTGCTGAAAACCCATTCCTCCGTCTACTCCGTCCTCGATGTCTTGGACCGCATCCCGAATGCCGGCCGTGATGCGACTCATTGGCAAAGATTCACCTATTCGTCCCGTGGAGCAGACGAAAACTTGCTCGGGTTTCAATTTAAGCTGTCGCGCGACTTCCGAGGCCATGGTTCCGGTATCCGCTTCACCTTGAGGACCTGTGCAAGCGTTGGCGTTGCCGCTATTCGCAACGATGGCATGAAATTCATTTTGTTCAGCAAGTATGGCTTGTCCATGAAGGACTGGAGCGGCTTTCACGTCGTTTGTGGTGAATACGCCGGCTCCCGAGCAGGGCCTTTTCGAGTAAACTATCCCGAGGTCTATGCGACCATCCCGTTTCCCTCGAACATCACAATGTATGCCTGCGCAGAAAAATCCCGACGCTTCGGTGAGCCCATCGACATTCTCATAGAATTTCATGGCAGTCCTGCTGTTTCGTCAAAGCCCGAGCAAATGTTCATTGCTTGTACGGCTTGTCCGCCGGCACCTTTTAGCAGGTTGTCTTCGGCGGAAGTGAGAATATAGCGCCCTGTCCGTTCGTCTGCCACGACGGAGAAATCGATTCGGTTTGTGCCGGTGACATGGGCAACGTCGGGGAACTCTCCACTGGGTAGCATTTGGGTAAAAGGCCTGCCCGCATACTTTTGTTTCCAGCAATTTTCGACTCCTTTAGTATCGAGCCGACCCTTTGCAGGTACTGATATGGTGGTGGCAATTCCCCGATTCATGGGTGCGAGATGTGGATGAAAGGAGACCACGACTTTCGCGTCGCTGGCTATACCGAGCTGCTCCTCGATTTCAGAAAGGTGACGATGTTTTGGCAGACCGTAAGCGGCTGCACTTTCGTTTCTTTCGCAGTAAAGGAGCTTTTCCGATGCTTGTCGACCTGCGCCACTAACTCCACTGAAGCTATTAATGACAATCCCTTCTCGCTCCACTAATCCTGCCTGAAGCAAGGGAGCTAATGGGACCAGAATGCTAGTGGGGTAGCAACCTGGTGAAGCTATGATATTACTCTTTTCCCAAGAAAGTTCGTGGAGTTCAGGAAGTCCATACATGGCCTTTTCCAAAAGTTCAGGGGCAGGGTGGGGTGCACCGTAAAATTCCTCGTAACGCTTCGGGCAAGAAAGCCGAAAGTCGGCGCTCAAGTCGATTACGCGCTTGCCCGCATTTACCAATGGGATTGCGTACTCGGCGGCCGTACCGTGAGGAAGCGCCAAAAAGAAAATGTCCAGATCATTGCTTTCTGCAAGTTCGTTGGGGGGCGGCGAGGAAAAAAGCAGGTCTTTGGCCTTCCCTCGCATCTTGGGAAGAGCAACCTCCAGCGGTGACCCCGTCAAACTTCTGGAGGTGACAGCCGAAAGGCATATGTCGGGATGTACAGCCAGAAGGCTTACTAGTTCTCGACCGGAATAGCCGGATGCTCCTATAATGCAGGCGTTCATTGGAAAAAGGAAAAGTTTATTACTTGTTAACTAAAGGTGGCAAAATCAAAAAAGAAAAAACCCTCCGGATGGAAAATCCGGAGGGTTGAAATTGGTTTCTAAAAAAGCGTTTAACGCTTGGAGAATTGGAAACGTTTTCGTGCTCCGGGTTGTCCCGGTTTCTTTCGTTCTTTTTTGCGTGGGTCTCGTCGGAGGTGGCCGGCTTTCTTTAGGGTCTTTCGTAATTCGGAATCCATCTTTTCGAGAGCTCTTGCGATGCCGAGTCTAACAGCGCCTGCTTGTCCGGTGCATCCGCCCCCACAAACATTCACGATTAGGTCTATGCTTTCAGACATCTCAACTTCCGCGAGAGGTCCGGCTACGATTTTGCGTAATTGTGAAGTAGGGAAGTAATCGTTCACTTCTCGTCCGTTTACAATGAAGTTTCCTCCCCCCGCATTAAGGCGTACCCTGGCAGTGCTTGTCTTACGGCGACCCGTTGCAATGTGAGTCTCTTCTTGTTTCTTTGCGCTCATTTAAATTAAAAAGGGTTGCCTTGACTAAATTTTGAGGGGTTGCGGTGACTGGGCTTCGTGAGGATGCTCAGATCCAACATAGATTCGAAGTTTTTTGAGCAATTGGCTGGAGAGCTTGTTTTTGGGCAACATGCCCTTGACTGCGTTCATAACAAGAAACTCGGGACGTTTCGCCCTGAAGTCCGCAACATTACGATATTTCTCTCCACCCATGTAGCCGCTGTAGAACATATATTGCTTCTGCTCTTCCTTATTTCCCGACAGCTTTACTTTTTCAGCATTTATCACGATGACATAGTCTCCTGCATCAATGTGTGGAGTGAAGATCGGTTTGTCGCGACCTCGCAATGCATTTGCCACCTGCACGGCAAGTCGTCCAAGTATTTGGTCAGAGGCGTCTACGATTCGCCAGTTGCGGTCGGTTTCTGCACCGACCTTAGCCAAGGTTGTTTTCATGGAGAAAGAATAGAGAAAAACGACCTATACTAGGCTCTCGTCGCGTCTCGTCAATTCCGTTTTACCTAAATACTTCGATCTCAACTTCTGTGATCAGTATGGTCCCGAACCGAGTTGTTCCATGGTATTCTTATAAAATTCATAGCCATATCCAATCAAGCGGTCACTGGAGTCAAAAACAACAGGCATGTAGTTTTTTTCTACGTTTCTGTCGGCAAGGGTTCCTTCGTCACTTCCGGGGCGGTACTTATAAAACCAAACACTACCCCAAGTTTCGCCTTCAATGTAATTGGCTACACCAGCGAGATGGAACACTTGCCCTTTGGTCATGCCAGGTTGCAAACCCATTAGGTTCTTGATGTTCTCGTTGACTTTACCTTCTCCCGAGGCAAAGGGGTTAATCCCCGATTTCGAGCAGGCAGTCATAGATAGGGCAACGACAACTAAGGCCCATGTTAGGAAAGAGGGACGTGTTGAGCGATATACTTTCATAGTTGTAAGTTAGAAGCACTTTTCGTAGGTCTGCAATACCTTTTTATCCAAGTTGCTATTCCCACAATTTTGCCTTTCTCCATAAGGTTTGCATTCGTAGCGTTGTGTAGCAAGGGTTGAAGTCATGCTTGTCTTGATTCGTTTTCTTGTTTTCTCCTTGCTCATTTTTCCCTCTACGAGCCTGCCTAGCTTGAATGCTCAAGAATTTGTAACTCTTAGAAGTTTGCAAGGCGTTTCGATTCGAGCCGTGGTCGAGAAGGTGGAACCGGGGCACGTTGTTTTGCGACGAGAGGACGGGGTTAGGTTCAAGTCCCCTTTGAGTTTGTTTGATCTAAACAGCCGTGCCTATCTTTTGCGTGAGCGACAACGGCTTCTTTCCTTGCCTCGTACGACTCCAATTGTGCCGGCATCTTCCACTGGACGGGAGTCAGGAGTTCCTTATCCAAAAACTGTCTCCTCCGAACCCTCTCAGAAAGACTTTAGAGCTTTAAATAAAATTATCGGGGTGCCCTTGTTCGCCGACGGTTCACTCTGGGATGATGAACCGGTTACCGCAGGAGCTCGTTTACGTTGGCCGCGCGAATCGGTTACCGCCAACCAGACCAGTTATCGACTGTACCCGCCGTCGAACTATCGTTTTGTCGGTGCTCGCCCTTATTCCGCCGCTCTTTATGGGGATGCGAGCAAGGTGACCGGGCTTTCTCTGGTATTTGCCAACAAGGGTGATTGTTTTGCAGCAGCAGGGGCCGCGGAAGAGCATTTTAAGGACGGCACGGTAACCAAGGACCCGCGACAATTGGAAAAATGGATGGAACGTGACGCTGATCTAGTGGCCGAGCTTTTCGAAAATATTTTAGGAAAACCTCGTCGCCAGAATTTCGGCCAAGGTTCCGCCAAGCGAAAGGTGTCGAGGTGGGACTGGAACGGGCACAGCTTTTTGCTCTCGGTAATGAATGGAGAGTTCGTCAGCCTCTCGGTTGAAACCGTTGCTTCTGCAGAAGCCAGAGGGAAAACGCGAAAGACGGCAGATATGTACATTCGACGAATTCATCGAGAAAACGTCGACCGACGACCGAACGGCGACGTTGTCATTAAGAATCTTCCCATGGTTGACCAGGGTCCGAAGGGGTATTGTGTTCCAGCTACTTTCGAACGTTGCATGCGATACATGGCAATTCCTGCGGACATGTACTTGCTCGCCATGGCCGGGAACACTGGCCTTGGAGGAGGAACGCACACACCGACCCTCGTCCAAGCGGTTCAGCAGGAAGTGGTTTCGGCCGGTCGCAATTTCAAGCCTTTGCGAGGGCATCCGTCCTTGAAGGAGTTGGCTCGTTCCATCGATTCCGGCGTGCCTATCCTTTGGGGGCTTCACTCCACAAAAACCTTCAATCGTATCGCTAACGAGCGGACAGTTGAGCGAAAAGGAATGGATGCTCGCGAATGGAAAAGCCTTATGGACAAGGCGGTAAAGGAAGCCGGGAACTTGGCTAAACCCGGTTCGGGCGACAGCAATCACATCTGCATTATCCACGGTTATAATAAGGAAACCGAGGAAATCGCCTTTACCGATTCATGGGGCGAACGCTATCAAGAACGTTGGATTACAGCCGACGAGGCCGAACATTTCTCCCAAGGGCGCTGTTGGGTTATCGAGTACTGAGACTGCTTCTGGTAACTATACCTGTTCTCTCACTTCCCATATCCTATTTCGCGAATGGCGTTCTCAAGACGCTGTCGAATTTCAGCTGCTTCCCCTTTTGCTAGAGGTTTTCTTTCTTCGGGATCGATGGATACGTCGTAAAATTTTCCGTTGGCGTAGAGCTTGTGGCTTTGGTCACGAACAAAGGCTCGACCTCCCCTCGACTCTGCGAAAGCAAAACCGCGGGCGGATTCATTCTTTCCTAGAAAACTCGAGGCGAAGCTTTTTCCATCGAACTTCACATCTTTAGACAGTTTGGCCTGACCTATTTCTGCTATAGTGGGCAACCAGTCGCTGAAGTCCACAAGGTCTTCGCTTTCCGAACCGGGAGCTATCGTCATCGGCCAGTTTGCGATCAAGGGAACATGTGTCCCGCGATCGTTTAGCAGTCCCTTCCCTCCGGGGACATTCCTTCCATTTTGGCGTACGACTACTTTTTCATATTCGTATTTCTTCCCAGATTTGCCCAAGTGTCGCAGCTTGGAGCGTGCCGCAGTGCCGTTGTCGCCCGTAAACAAAACGAGGGTGTTTTCTCGGAGGTTCAATCTATTCATAGTCGTCACTAGCTTGCCCACCATTTCATCCATCGAGGTAATCATTTCCCCATAGTTCATCCAGCGGTCCTTGCCGGGAGCATAGGGAACTTGCCACTTCAGGTCGTCGGTTACGTCGTGAGCCAGAGCCATGGAGTAGTAGGCGAAGAAGGGTTTGCCTTCCTTTTGACTGCGTTCCATGAAATCGGAGAGGAACTTGACGTAAAGCTCGGGACCATACTCTCCTTTCAAGCCTTCGCGCACCTTCCCGTTCTGGTAAATCATTGGACTGTGAAAGCGGGCTCCCTCATGCCATCCGAACACGCTCCATGCGTCGAATCCCAATCGAGAGGGTTGTGCTGGATCTTTCTTCAGGAGCGTCATTTGCCATTTTCCCGCTACCGCCGTTGCGTAACCTGCGTCCTTCATGACCTGACCTATGGAATGCTTTTCTTCGTTTTTGGGAAACGATCCCCATCCGGCCTTAAAGCGAAACGGATATCGTCCCGTCATCAGCGCTATTCTGGATGGATGGCACACGGGCATGCTGTAGCAATGTTCGAATTTCATGCCGTTTTTTGCCAAGGCATCGATATTCGGCGTGGCAAAGGATTCCCCGCCATAGCAACCGATGGGCTCGCACCCGACGTCGTCGGCCAAGATAAGCAAGACGTTCGGTTTGCTTGTCCCTGCCGAGAAAAGGGTGCTTCCTAGCAGAAGGAGGCCGATGCAAAGACCGTACGCTCGTTTTTTCATGAGGAATAGTTGCAAAATGGCGAATAGGCTCATTGATTTTGTAACTTTCAGATTGTGAGCAGCTAATGGGCTTTTGACTTATCGGAATTCTACGGAGATCGTAGTCCTTTTCCCCGTGGCATCAGGTTTCAGCTTCTCGAGGGTTTTCCATTCATTATTATCCGGTTCGCCAACCTTTACATAGTAGATCGCGGTCGTATCGAAGATCGGTGGTCGATAAGAATCCTCTCGGGAGCGAAGA
>Ga0209362_1001363_pt1 | contig 19819 bp, 20 predicted proteins | sample SaaInlV_165m_DNA_FD_184680 | JGI IMG/M metagenome (GOLD analysis project Ga0209362, IMG submission 184680) | Marine microbial communities from expanding oxygen minimum zones in the Saanich Inlet - Saanich Inlet SI037_S3LV_110m_DNA (SPAdes)... | ecosystem: Environmental > Aquatic > Marine >...
ATTCTGAATTGGGTGGAGTCCATAATCACATTTGATGTGGTGGTATCCCAAACTATCCAACGCAATCCTCCATTTGTCACGTTCGGTCTTGGTAAGGAAAAAAAGACCTCTACATCGTTCAAGAGATTTGCAGAAACCCCTGCCCTTTAAATGATTTCTACATTTGCCGTGGTTTTTGTAGTACTTGTAAGTGTCAATTGGGTCATGTACAATTCCAACCCACTCCCCCTCAATTTCGTGTGAACTCTTTGCAATGTTAAAATCATACTCTGCCTCAACAAAAGTAACAAGAGTCGGTTCTCCGTCATAGTTATCAAAAACCTTTTCAACTGCTGACCAAGTGGGTCCGCAGCGACCTTCCACGGAATATTTTACTTTCCCAGTCTTATTCATAGATACAAAGAGTGATGTATGTAGTTTACAAAGGGAAGATGTAAATCCGGTATTTGATTATGTTCTATTTCATATGCAGTCGCATCAACTCCCCAACCCTTATTGTGTATGGGAAAGTAAATATTTTCCGCATTGCTTAAAAAACTTGCCCACCAATGATAACTCCCAATTCCACCAATAATGTTTTGATGTTTTGATATAAAGGATAAATCGTGGACGGAAGAACCCATTGGCATCACTTCCGCACCATGTTTCTCTTTAATTTTTAAAACATCAGGATGCTCAACCGAATCCGTAAAGATATGTAAATTCTTATCATTAAAATAAGTTTTTATAACATAATCATAGTATTCAAAGGGAATGATGGACGTCTCGGCAACTTCTGTCAGATCCCCCCTGCGAACACAAACGGCAACATCGTCACTTGATACCTCGGAATCAACAAGTGGAAGTTTATAGAACTTCTTAAGCAGTTCCCTATGTTCCAAATACATCCAAGATTTTTGAAAAAAACTAGGAGGCTTCGAACCAAAGTGCAAGTGTTTATGTGTCCCATATAACTTTTCTAAGTACATCATGGGTGTACGAAATGATGAATCTCCAAGTTTGCCCCTCCCACGTCGGGAGGAAGCAACTAATGTATTTTCCGTATCAATTATCTCTAAAAGTTCCGTAGGTACATTTGTGTCATCCACCACCAATCCAGTTTGCAAAGAAAAAATCTCCGCAATTGCCCGTTGAAACATATTGTTTCCAAGTCTACCCATATATTCTATCGTAATCATATCAATAAATCATATCAAGCACGTGTCCATATCCATCCTTTGCTCTCCACCCTCTGCGATAGTGAACGATATAAGTTTCCTCAGTTGCTCTATCGGGTCTGACGTTAAAATGGTATTGCTCCTCCTTGTAGGCATATACGTTGTCCGGAAAAGTTTCTCCCCATTGGCCAATAATGGTCTGCAAGTTGCTCTGTTCCAATCCGGCAAAGGTACTTTTCCTTCCTTCAAGTTTTCCGAAGTCGGGGCCCAACGTCATTGTAACCATATTATCATGGTCATTTCCATACTTTTCATAATCCCATGCGTCTTTATACAACCACTTGGACCATTCACTGTTCTTTACAAGTTCAACTCCAGAATTTATCCCTATGTCATCGTGGCATATTACCAAGTCCTTGTCTTCGTGGATAAAGTTCTCAATACGAATATCCGAATTAATAATAAACGCATCGGAATCCACCCAAAAAACCCAATCATAATCCGTTTCATTCAAAACTTTATCTATGTACAAAAACTTCTCCCACCCAGGATGTCTATCAGAAAGTGGTTCCGTATAAGATAAAAAATCATATCCATGTTTATCACAATATTTTTGCTTATTGGGATCTCCAATTTCCCTATATTTTCCTGGGTCGCATTCAAATGTTAGCATTACAATTTTTATATTATTCATTTCATATCTCCATTAATTCCATACAACAACAATATCTGCTTAAGATACTTTTCCGTTTCCTCATCAACATCCCACACATCCTTGTTGTCTCTTGAAAATATCCGTGTTCGTTTTCCCATGAAGTGTCTTTCATCCCATGTATTCCCACCATGAATGAAATACAAATATCTGCTGGGATGACTATCCACAATTCCAATATTCAATTTCAGTTCTTCCTTCAGTTTGTCAAAGATGTATTCATAGTCCTCTGCCTTTTCTTCGTTAGAGTATTCCGCATGAATTCCTCGGAACATCGCAGAACCAATTGTCTGACCAATGTTTCTCGTAACCGTTGCATGGTTTATGTTCCAAAAATACCATGTGAACGAACCAAGATACGAAACATCATAGTCACCCTGTACCATAAAAGTGTACAACTCCTCAAGTTGCCTTGGGTGTCGGTAATCATCGTCATCCCACTGAGTCCATATATCAGTCTTTGACAAATAATTAAAAGCATAATTACGCAACCCTCCCAGCCGCAATTTCTTGTCGGAATTGTCCACTCGGATTTCCTCCACCTCATCACAATTCAAATCTGACAAGGAATACTCACCGTCGTTGATGATAAGAAGTTTCTTATTGGAATGGGTTTGGTCAAGAAACGACTTCACGGATAACCTTGCAAAACTTTCGTGTTCTGCATCCTTTCCCGTCACCATTACTGCTGTTATCTTTTCCACATCAATTTCCCCTGCACAAATCTCCCTTCCAATACCCATAACACTTTGACGGTTCTCTTCCTGCATACCGATGCTTCACGTAAAACTTCAACGCAGGATACATCCAACGCAACAAGTCTGCAAGTTCAACCGTATCATTATCATTATCATCCATCATCTGTCTTATAAATACTATCGGAGACTCATTCTTGAGGGTATTTACGAACTTGGTTGACAACCTTTCATATGTCTGTTTGACGGACGGATACATGGCATCAATCTGCTTTCCCACTGGAAATGAATCATAGAACAAAGTTCCGTTTCTCTCGTCCCTGACAACATAGGATGGGTTTCCGTTGACTATGTTTACAACTCCGTCGAGTTTCTTCAGTTCACTCTTCGGTGGAAAGAAATCGGAGAAGTTGGTTTCAATACATTTCAACAGAGTTGAAAAGGACAAGTCACCCACATTGTCAAATACGGTGGGGTCTGTGTTTAAACCGCAGGCCGACAAAACTTGTGAAACAACTGGTTGTGATCCCAACGACAAATAATACATCAATCCTCTCCAAATTTATACCCAAAATACTCAATATCTTTTGCGTATTTTTCCGCAACGATTTGACGAGTTTCGTCATCGTAGTATTCCCAGTATGGTTTCTTGGTATGCGACGACCTTCTATGTCTAAGTTTCCGTTTCACACCCGAAACTCCAAGTTTATCACAAATGATATTAAAATCTTCCTTCAGGTTTTCAAATCGACCCACATAATCAACATATTTCATACAATCACCGTTGCCATTGAGATCAACTTGAGGTAGAATGTGAACTCTTTCTGCTGATGGAAGGTGGTCAAACACATGCTCCGTGTTGTCGCAAAAATACTTAAAATCCTTTGGCAAGTGTCCAATTCTTCTATTATAATAAGGTCTATTAAAAAACCAATATTTATGCAACGAAACCATTCTTGCCCACGGGTTTCTTACAAAAGTAAACATAAAGTATTCGGAGCATATATCATCCGTCAACTCGTCGTAATGAATTCCAGGACAACCCTTCGGATCAGCACATTGATTTTTTGGAACTCCAAGTTTTTTCTCAAAAAAAAGTTCAATGCTCGATCCCGCAGTCTTGGGGATGTGAATAAAAACAAACTTATGTTCGTGACTTATCAACTCAGTCCTCCCCATATTTATACCCAAGAACCTCAATATCGTTCTTGTAGAATTTTCGGACAATCTCAATCGTCTCGTCATCGTAAAATTCGGTATAATGGGGTCTGTCCTTTGCATTGTGCTTGTGTGGAAGAACGATGTCCTTGTCCACTCCAAGTTTACCACAAAGAATCTCAAAGTCTTCTCTGAGATTTTCATAACGACCAATCCAATCCACGAGAATCTTTCCTTCCTTCTCGTCATAGATTTCGTCAAAGGCCTTGCTCAACACAATTGCACGATCCTTGTGGCCAAGTTGTGGAACTCCACGAATCACCTTTCTCGGATGTTTCAACCAATGCAACCAATTTGCCCATCTCCACTTCACCCACTCGGCAAACTCTCTATCGTCAACATCCTTCTCCCCCTTGGCAATTCTCCATTGATATTGAGAAACAAGTCTGTCCCACGGATTTCTTACGAATGCGAACGAAAGATATTCATCCCATATGTCCATGCCAAAAGTCTTTTTGGCCTGTTCCACGGTGTAATGAATCTTCCTTGCCTGTTTCTTGTCCCTAGTGGTTCGTTCAAACCTCTCCCCATCCTTCTTCTGTTGAGAAATTGCGGTGGTCAGACTTGACCCCGCAGTTCTCGGTATGTGGATGAATATGCATTTCAAGTCATGGTTGATCATAGTTTTTCCTTACATTGACAACAAATTGTTTCCCTTGAGTGTTTCAAAGTGCCTCTTATAGAACATGGAAAGTTCCTTGTCCAACCTAGTTTTGTCAATTTCCTCATCCTCAATGTAGATGATTTCCTTGATCATTGCCTCTGCAACGTGAAGTGCAAGTGCCATGATGTCCGACTGTATAGAACGATATCTGATATTGTTCTCGTTGATTACCATAATGAATCCATCATTATATTCACGAATCTCTGAAATCACCATTGGGTCATCTATGTGTTCAATCGCATAGAAAAGTTGAATCTTTCCCAATGCACCCACCAAGTCGGCAAGTTCGGAACGCAGTCGGTTGAGTTCTTCATGCGTTTCCTCCGAATCATCCCCATCGGCAATCATCCGTTCCAGTTCCGCAATTCTATCTTTCAGTTCAGACCGTCTTCTCAGCATTTCCCTGTACTTGTCGAGAGTTATTTCCGTATAATTCTGCTGATCGGGTTTTCTGCCAGATCTTCCGCCCTTGGATTCTTCCTCCGTTCCCATGAATGTCGACAAAACCCTCCGCACCCAAGATGCCGGACCAGTTGGTTTGGTTTCAAGAGGAACGGTGTGTCTCAATCCACCATCATGTGGTTTTTCGGTATTCAAGTCATCTGAAACTTCCACCGAATCATCTGACTCAACCACCTCATCGTGATCATCAGACTCAACCACCTCGACGTGATCATCATCAGACTCAACCACCTCAACGTGATCATCATCAGACTCAACCACATCCTCACCAGGAAAATACGAATTGCCGATTAATTTTTCCAACACCAAGTCGTCATTCGTATAAGACTTATCAATAGTTTCAACCTTATCCAATCCAAGCATTTTCTTATCAGTCAGAATTTCCATGTCTTGAACAAAGTCAGCTGCAAGAAGTTTCGCAACATTATACGCAACAAGATTTTTATTCAGTTCCGTTCTCGTGGAACCTCTCTGAGATAATTTTGAAATGTGATAAGTTAACTTCATCACCACATAATAAACTTCTTCAAGAAACGGCATTGTCATTGGGTGGTCAGAACGCAATCCGTGGTGAGACAAATCCTTGGCAGGCATTCCTCTATCATCCAGAACCTTGCTCAAATCTTCACAATTCACGTATCCAATAAAATTACCCATCAACCCAAGAAAACTTGCATCATCAATATGAACGTTCTCTTCCTCGGAAAGTCGACCAAGGGTTTTATCAATCAACCCCCCATCGGTAATATGCAAATCACACATCTTAACCTCGGAAACAAGTTCCAAACTCTTTATAAAACTAGTCCTCTTCTGCCTACGCAATCTGAATCCAGAAAATTGATTCAACGCAATTTCAAATGAAGACCATTTAGTTTCTCCATCCAATTCATATTGAAACACACGAGTAATTATTCCCCTATAATCTCCTGCCAAATCAATAGAAAAGGTCAACTTTTCCCCATTCAAGACAATATCAATAATCTTCTCATCCTTCTGATAAGAAATAACCAAATGAGCAAAAAATGACCGAAGTTCATTCTGCACCCCCTCGGTGTAATCCGAATTCAAGAAATTTTGATTGACCTTGAGGATTCTAACTTCCGTTCCGGTGTCGGTCTTAACTGGACATTCACTCTGAGAAATCTCCTTGATAGACGGTGCGTAGTCCTCAAAAAATGCCACATCTGCGGGAGGATTGTAATCAATCACAAAACACTTTCCATGTTTGTTCTTCGTGTAAATCTGCCAATGAGAGTCGTTTGGTTCGGACAACTTGTCGTTGCTTATCTTCCCACCAATACCCATTCTACCGAGACGTGGACCTTCACCCTCGTTCAAGTCATACGAGTTACCGAATACGAAATACTTTTCAAAGTCATTCATGTCGGAATCCGCATCCTTCAGATGGTTGAATCCGTTTCCATTGTCCACAACCTTGATCATATCATCGGTGATGTCAATGTTACAGACGGTTGCTCCATTCTGCAACGAGTTCTTTGCCAACTCGGTGAATGCCTGTGAAAAATTGATTGTCGACTGCAACACCGATTGCAACCCCGTCCCTGCTCTTATCTTGATACTATCATCCATCTATATAAACTCCCAATTAGTTAAGGTTAGACCTTTTTATAATAAATATTGATTATGGTGTCTTTTCCTTGCGTTTTCTCCTGCCCCGTCTTGATCTTTTTTCCGCACGATATGCTTCCGTTAAAGGTCCTGCTTTCATCTCAACGATTTCCTCCGGAACCTCCATACCCTCTGGCACGTCACCCAACCACATATCATGCCGAAGCATATTCCATATCTTTCGTTGGTGATAGTTGTAGTCCTGCAATCCATTGGCGTGCATCTCATCGTGATTGCTCCAACCCACCGTGCAGTTAAAGTGGACGATGAAAGCATTTTCCTCCGTCTTCTCACGGCCATGCTTTATCACATTTCTTTCCCAATGAACTCCTTGTGGGTAACCGTCTGCACTCAACGGAAGATAGTTGATGTCATCAGGTTCAATCGCACGATGCAGACGGAGGTTGAGAAGCATCATATCCTCCTTGAACTTGCGTTGCTTGATTTCGTCTTCCTCAAGAGTTTCAATATACCCTTGCTTGAAATCATCTCGGTCAATATTGAACAAGTGAATCGTCTTGGGATTTGTCTTCGCATAAAAGAATCCTGGACAAATGCTAACACCACCTGCCACATGAAAAACCGCATCATAATTTCCTTCCGCACAAATATTCTCAAGGTCTTCCAACGGATTCTTGAGGATGCAAATATCGGTGTCGGCATACAGCACGTTCCACCCCTCGGTCAACAACTGATAGGTTGCTTCCATCTTGTTCCACATAAGTGCATCCCACCCTCGTTGATGAAAATCGGCAGTTGACTCAATGTGAAACTGCTCACTATTCCACCTCTTTGTCTCAATGTCCTTTTCTGCGGAAAGTCTCTCGTATGACTCATCATCCAAGCAATAGATGATAACCATGTCCTGCATATTCTGCTTTCTGACGTACTCCAACCAATTCAACGCAAAATCGAGATACCCCGCATTTACGTATGTCATCAACTTCGTTCCCTTAATCTCTCCCATATAGTTACTCTCCAATATACTCTTTATAATTAGTTTCCACAAACTTCTTTATACGCAGACTCTCGTTTCGTATTCTGCGTATCCGTATAAGTTTCCTCTTACCCCCATTCACAGACAGGGTGCGTGTATCATGATGCACCACAGGTGAACCATGCACCAATAAAATTTTGTTTTTAACAAGTTTTTCCCAAAACGACTGTATTCCCCATATAGATCTATTATTCATTTGCAACAACTTTTCGTATATCAACGACCAGCATTTGGAAGATATGATTGGTGTCTGTGACTCGGACCGTTTTCTGTGTCCCGTGCGAACAATTTTAGTCAATCCTACACCCTTGCGGAATCTCAACCAGTGCTTGTCCGTGGATCTTCCACCCGGTCTGGATGGCATTACCGATGGTTGTGAAATCAAATATTGCGATCTGTTCAATATTTTTCTGTACACTGGCCAGTTAAATTTTTCCAATCCTATGTCACAATCACTAAACCACACGTAATCGTATTGCTCCACCAACTCAGGTTTAATTTTTTTCCATTGAAAAGTTTTCGTTCCTGGTTTCAGACATCTAAATACAACCCTAGATGAATCATTGTACCATGACAGATTTTTCCAATGCTCATTACTACCGTCAAAGTGCAATATGGCAAAATTAAATTCATTCCCAAATTCTTCCAATTTTTCAATATTCTTGGTGATCAAACTTGCACATCTTTCGGAATCCTCAACACTCAGTATCTGCAATACTTGAATCGGTTGTTGTTCTGACCGTGGTGCAGGGATTTTTCCCATTGCATCAAGATATACCATAGGGGATTTCATACACCCCACTCTCCATCATTTACATTCACACCCATCTCTATAATAAATAGAGATAACCTTATTAAATTATTATATGAACCACATCAATTTTGGAAGTCATATAATAACAAAACTTTTTCAAGATATGATTTTGAATCCACTGGTATTTTCCAAACATCAGTATTGATTTTATTAAAGTAGTCTTCACGATTACCGGCAAAATGTTTATAATGCCATGTGTTATGTCCATGAATAAATCTAATATAATAGTGCGGGGGAGCATCCACCACGTTTCTTTCAGCACCCCAAGTTTGATCTTCCCCCTTTGATATATTTTTATATAATTCGGAATTACCATCGTATCTGGCCATGATTGTGCCCCATATTCCTCTCTTCCCAACTCTAATCTTCCGTTTCTTACGTTGTGCCAAACCGAAAAATCGGTTAAATACTTTAGCATGATTAATTTCAGAATAATAACGAAGTTGCTTGAACAAAAAACACATACTTACATTATTGTCACTCATATACTTATACTGATGTTCAATCAAATTAGGATGTCTCCAGTCGTCATCATCCCACTGAACCCAGACATCACCTTCTTGCATATGATCAAATGCCAAGTTTCGGAGTCCACCCAACTTCAGTTTTCCATCGGAGTTGTCTACACGAATTTCCTCCACTTCATCACAATTTAAGTCCGACAAGGAATACTCACCATCATTGATGATAAGAAGTTTCTTGTTGGAATGTGTTTGGTCAAGAAAAGACTTCACGGATAACCTTGCAAGTTTTTCATGATGAATATCCTTGCCCGTTATCATTACTCCATATATTTTTTCAGTCATATGTTCCTCCAAGTAAAGTTATCGTGCTAAAAAATATTAATAATGTCTTCCTCATCTAATTTCTCACTCTGTGCAACATCGAACTCATCTGGATAATTTCCAACGGCAATAAACATCATGATTGCCTCATTCCCCATATTTAAAATCCTCTTCAATTTATCTTCTCTATTATACGGAACATCCCAATTTAATGCACATGTCGCAAATCCTTTACTATATAAAGTATAAATTAAAGACATACAAAACATTCCACCTCCTATGTATGGTTGCTTTCTTTCATCTATATCCTGAAAATTTTCAAGATCGGTGGTAACTACGAGTATCCGAGCCGCATGTTTCCCAAACCCACGGTTGCCATTTTGAAGCGATAATATCTTTTTCTTTATATCAGAATCCTTGACAATATAAACTTTATTTATTGGGCGATTACAAACCGTAGGAGTACCATACAATGATTTACGAATGCACTCCTTTATATCATCAGTTGAAATATCTTCTTCAGAATATTCTCTAACACTTCTTCGTTGGTAAAAAAACTCATCACTTACTTTTATTTTTTCAAAAAGTTCATGTTTGTTCATTCTAATAGTTCCACCACTTTTATTTTCACTCTTTAGATATCTGTATTTATCAAGGTAGTTTTCAATATATTTGCATTCACATTTTACATTTCTTGTTTCATGCCATTCACTATATTCAAGTATACAATCATAAACAATTGATAAAATTTTATCAGTTATTTTATAATCCGTGGGGGACACTTCACATCGTCTTATATACTCTTTGTTCATTTCATATAAACGATGCAACACTTTTGTTCTAACACCAAAATTTGGAGTTGTATCCTGCATCGCAAGTCCCTTCTCGATCCGATGATAGTCAATTGTCATGCTTGCAATCAATTGTGTCTTCGTAAGTTTCCCCACTTTACGATCATTCGATGCCATGCAGTTTTTTAAAAAATTTATCTTATCATATTCAAAATTATCCATTTAAAGTTCCTCTATTATCTTATAGTCTACAACCCGTTTACAATCACAGTTAAAATCCAAATTAGTTGTCGTGGGTGATATATTAAACTTATTATTCTTAAAATTTTTTACAAAGGCCTTAGCACCGGCCGAATCATTAAATTTGAAATACATATATTTTTTATCGTTTTCGTTTGTCTCGTATGTTATTTTGTAGTACACTTTATCCCATTCTCCATTTTAATTGTTTCTTAGCAAGTGACATAACAGTTTCATATCTTTTATTCAGTTCCAGTACAACTTGTTCATAGTTTGTCTCAAGTTTTTTTATCGTGACATCAAGAGTTTCATCAATATTATCAGATGACAATGCAAAGTCTTGAATGCCCCAGTGGCTCAACGAACCAAGTGCCTTCACCCCTGCATACTCTATTGTTATACACGGAATTTTGTTTGGTAATGTCAAAATTGCCAAATGCATTCTTCCCGTAATTACAAAGTAAAGATTCTTTGTTATGTGTTTCTCGTATTCTGCATCCATACAACCACACGAATAATAATCTACCCCATCAAGGCCTTTGACTAATTTTAGCATCAACTTATCTTCATTTTTACGGGAATCGTGTGGTATAAATAAAAATCTGTATGTGTTCTTGTTATTGGATATAAAAGTTTTAACCGAGTCAAAAACTTGTTTATTGTCATGACCAAAATCGTCATGAATATTTATTCCGACTATCTTTTTATCGGATGTCACAATCCACTCTTCAAGTTTTTCATCTCTATTCTCGGCCGAGGTCCTACATAGGTGTGCAAGATCTGCCACCAGTGTTGGTTCGTTGCAAAAATTAAACTTTTCCGTAAGTAAGTGAAGTGAATGTTCGTCACGGACAAACAAATATAAATTTTCATGTTCAGTTATTTTATCAATAAATTTATTTTTTGGACTATCCCCATAACTCATATTAATTATATAAACATTTTTTTTACATGAAAGAAAATTCATAATCAGACTTTCACTTATGCTCCAATATGCAATAGAATCATTTCCAAAATAAACAAGATATTCATATTCATCTAAGTTGTTTTCATCTATCTCTTTTACATTGGGAATATCATACACAATACCTTGCGTTTTAAATTCATGCCGAATAGTCTCTATCAACGCAACGTCACCAACATTACCGGAGCTAATCGACGGTCTGCGAATTAGTATCTTGTTTTTTTCAGTCATAATTCAACCTTCAAATTATTCCTATATTTATCAACCAATGCTTTAGTTTCGGTGGCATTCTCACACAAACAACTCCTTTTCATCTCATCTCCCGTTTACTATAAATAGACAAATTGGAGAGTTTTTATAAAAATTGGATTGATAAATCTCCAATCGTTCGTGACAAACTATTGGCAAGTTTGTCTGCACTAAAAAAGTCGTGCTAAATTATTATATGAACCACATCAAACCGCACAGGAATTTCCTTCTTGCGAGTAGTTCAAACTAACGTCTTGGTTACCTGCCTTGATTTGCTCATAAATCCATGCATATGTCTTTTCAAGACCATCCTTCAAGGAAACACTAGGTTCCCATCCAACCTTTTCCTTAATAAGAGTATTGTCACTGTTCCGTCCCCGCACACCTTGTGGTTTGGTGAGGTCATATTCTCTCTCAACCTTGATTCCCGCAATATCCTCAATCATATCGATCAGCTGATTAATGCTCACCATCTCACTACTTCCAAGATTGATTGGTTTGCTATATCCACTTTCCCAAATCTTGTCCATTCCCGTAATGCAATCGTCAATGTACATGAAAGAACGAGTCTGTTCTCCGTCACCCCATACTCCAATCCGATGGTCACGAGTCAACTTGGCATTGATAATCTTGCGACACAGAGCGGCAGGTGCCTTCTCCCTTCCTCCGTCCCAAGTTCCAAATGGACCATATACGTTGTGATAACGACATATCCTTACGTTCATGTCATAATCCGATTCGTAGAAGTTCGTAAGAATCTCGTTGAAAAGTTTTTCCCATCCGTATCCACTTTCGGGGTCTGCGGGATATGCATCCGACTCCTTGAGTCCTTGGTCTTCCGCACTCTTGATTTCAGTTTGGTGGTGAACCGCATACGCACACGCAGACGAACTATAAAGATAATCCTTGATGCCGTGGTGCTTTGCCGCCATCAGCATATGAACGTTAATCAGAACACTGAGCATACACAACGCATGGTTGTTTTCAATGAATCCCATTCCACCCATGTTGCAGGCAAGATTGTACACTTGATCCATCCCTTCGGCAGCCTTAAAGCAATTCTCCTTCAATTCCAAGTCGAGAACCAACTGCTCCGTTCCCTCAACGGGTTGATACCATTGCTCAAGTGGTTTAATGTCAACCACCCTTACGTTATGACCTTTTTCGTGAAGGTCTTTTGCCAAATGTCCGGCAATGAAACCACCGCCACCACATACCAATATGTTTCTTTTTTCACTCATAATACTTACACATCCTTTGTTGTATATACATATATATCACATTAAAAATTATTGCATAATTACATCTTAGTGATGTCCTTCAAGATGTGCCGATAATCGACAAAACCAGTCGTAGGTTTTCTCAATACCATCCTTTAAGTTTGTCGTTGGTCGTATATCAAACTTTTCTGCAAGTGACACATCCATCAACTTCTTCATTGTACCATCTGGTTTGGAACTATCAAATTTAAGTTTACCTTCAAACCCAACCACGTCTGAAATCAGATTAGCCAGTTCCAAGATGGATACGTCCGTTCCCGAACCTATGTTCAAATGGGAAATTCCCAAATCGTAAATCGCAGCTGCGTCAACGTTCCTTAGACATTTTTCCAAGGTGTCTGCAACGTCATCCACGAACATAAATTCCCTACGAGGTTTTCCACTTCCCCAAATCTCCACGGCATCAAGGTTGTTTTCCTTTGCCTCATGGAATTTCCGTATAAATGCCGGAAACACGTGAGAAGTCTTCAAGTCAAAGTTATCGTTTATTCCATACAAGTTACAAGGCATCAAAGAATAGAAATTGCAACCATGTTGCTTGTAATAACTTTCACACATTTTCAAACCTGCAATCTTGGCAACCGCATAAGGTTCATTCGTGTACTCCAACTTGGAATCAAGTAGATACTCCTCCTTGATTGGTTGTTTTGCTTCCTTCGGATATATGCAAGACGAACCCAAGAAAATCAATTTCTCAACACCGACGTTCTTGGACGAATTGATAAGATTCAATTCTATCTGCAAGTTGTCATAGATGAAGTCTGCACGATAAGTGTCGTTGGCCATGATTCCTCCAACCTTTGCAGCGGCAATCACAACCATGTCTGGTTTGTGTTTTTCAAAAAACTCGGCAACGGAACTCTGACATCTCAGATCCAATTCCGAACTTCTTGACGTCAAAATATCGGAATACCCCTCGGATTTCAACTTCCGCATCAATGCAGAACCTACCATCCCGGAAGCACCTGCAATATAAATCTTCTTGTTCTTAAGCATTCTTCAACAACTCGTAATCGTTATCATACATTTTCTTGACCAACTTAGGAAAGTCAGTCGTTCTCTTCCAACCAAGTTCCTTTTCTACCAATGACGGATCACCACAAAGTTTATGAACCTCGGCAGGACGATAGTAGTCAATGTTTACCTCAAAAATCAACTCATCGTTCTTGTTATAATATTTCTCATGTTCATCCTTACCTTCCGTCCTAAACTCGATACCCGCAAGTCCCAACGTCATATCAAGAAACTCTCTGACACTATGCATTTCTCCACTTGCCAATACGTAGTTCTTGGGGTTGTTCTGATTCATCATCATCCATACCCCACTCATAAAATCCTCCGTGTCACTCCAATCTCGTTCTGCTTGAAGATTTCCCAACTTCAATACAGGGATGGGTTCGTTGTTTTCCAACGCAAGTTTCATCTTCGCAACTGCATGACTGATTTTTCTTGTCACGAACTGCAATCCTCTTCGTGTACCTTCGTGGTTAAACAACCAACCCTGTACCGCATATAAGTCATAGGATTCTCTATACACACGAACCAATTGTCTTGCGGCTGCCTTTGCCGCCCCATAGGGAGATTGAGGTCTCAATGGATGTTCTTCATCTTGCGTAGGATGTATCACGTCTCCGAACTCTTCCGATGAACCTGCATTGTAAAATCTACACAAAGGCATAAACCTACGAATCGACTCAAGCATGTGCAACACCGCAGTTGAATCGGTAACCCATGTCTGAATCGGATACTCCCAACTTCCTGCCACGAACGACTGAGCAGCGAAGTTGATAAAGAAATCCGGTTGAATGTCTATGATGCAATCTCGTATGCTGTAATCATCCGTTAGATCCAAACTGATGAGTTCAAACCTTGGTTCGTTTAACAAATGTTCAATGTTGGTGTGATTGGGTACACTCAACCTTCTAATCCCACCATATATCTTGTGGGGTGTGTTCTTCAAAAGATAGTCCACCATATGACTTCCATCTTGTCCGGTTACACCCGTCACGATGATATTTTTAATGGACGTGGGATGCAGTTTTGAAGTATCCATCACATCAGCAGGTGTTGCCGGAGGTAAACTTCCGGACGGTGGTTCGGTCAAACGTACGTTCGTTGGTGTTAAGTCTTCAGATTCCTCTTCTTTTTCATCTCCCATATCAATAAATATCCCTTATTATAATTATTATTCCGTATCACTGCACTCGTTGGCAAAATCAATCGGTTTCATTTCATCCCTTGGGAGAACGTTCAATTTTCCCAACCTCTCAATTGCATATTCATCTTCCTTGATGTCCTCTGGAATAAGTTCGGTATGAACCCACTCGGATGAAGTCAGTTCCCTCTGAAACCTATCATTGTTGCAATACAGATAAAGCAATCCGATTTCGGTTTGAGGGTATGCAGTTCTCATTATGGAAATGAATTCCGCAAGATGTTCATCTTGACTCGTTCCGTGAACTCTCTTAAGTTGTCTTTTTTCGTCTGCCCGGAAGAATAATATCTTGTTGTTGCTTCTCAATTGTGATGCAAGTCGTTGTTGACGATTGCCGAATACTCGTTTCATATCGCCCCAAATCGGATTAAGGTCGAGGTTGTCCGAAAGTTTCCAATCGTGGAGTTCTTCCTCGGTCAAGTTGCCCTCAAACCATACGGGTGCAAAGTGGGGATAGTAAACGTCTGGAGAACCCTTGTGCCATACGATTTTATTCCGAATCTCCGTACTTCTCGGTGCTACCTCGTTCTTGATGTCCCACTCCTTTATATCGTCAAAATAACCATCGAATCCATTGGACATCAACTTCGCACACTCAACAAGTCCCTCCACCGTATCCATGTTGTCAAACGGACTTGAATAATAACGAACTTTTGCTGAACGACTGATGTTAAGTGTGTTGCACTTGATGCCAAGGTTTGCGACAATATTCCAATCAGTTTCAAAGATTTTTGAGTTCACTCTAATTCTCCAATTTGTAACGTTCCAAATACTTGTCGTGGATTTCCGGATGTTCCACTTGAAACCACTTCTCCAACTTCTCCTTGTCTTCATCACTAAGTGATTGTTGATGGAACTTAAAGTCTGCCCTTCCCTTGGTCAGTGAAGGTGCCCCACTTGTCTTCTCACCAACCTTGTCACTTCCCCCACTCTCATATAGTTTAACCGATCTGTCACGGTGTTCCTTCACATCAATGTCACCCCACTCGTTCTTCACGTCCACAAAATCAAGAAACTCCTTCATATATGTCCTTGGGTCACTCACAAAGTCCTCGTAATACATTATCATCTTTTCTCCAGGGAAAGACTCATACATATAAATGTTGTCCGTAAAATTATCCATTCTACCAATCTTTCTCTCAAATATTCTCCCCTTACAATGACGTACAAAACACTCTCGATAATCTCGTAAAATCAGTACAAGTTTCTGAATCTCCCTACCGTCTATGTCCTTCTGTGATAACCTGTGTCTCTTGTAAAGTGTTGCTGGTGACTCCCCCGTTCTCTCCACTCCCCAGTGGTTCGTCTCAACTAAAATGTTTTTCTCACTTGTCCGTTCGGCCGAAAAATATTCAAACCAATAACGAACCCAATTGGATCCGGTTCTTGGTAATGACAACATACTATGTTTGAACTTCTTCATACCCCGATATCATTATTGGGAATATGTAGTTTCTTCCCACCAAACCAAGCTCCAAATCTGCCGAATGCACTACCTTGACAACTATACACTCGTTTAACTTTGGAAAGCATCATCAAGTCGGTTAGTGCCTGGGATGCAGGAGAGTGTCTATGTCGGTGTCCTCCCGGATATTTCTCACCTGTCTGATGATCGGGATGTTCCTCGAAATCTCTTTCGGTCTTTACCATGTGGTCTGCATACTTCATCATAAACTTTTCTTCCGTCCACACATTGTCGGTTGCGAGAAAAAACTTGGCATTCGGATTTTCATCAAGTTCCTTCTGTATATTTTGGTCAAACCACCAATCCGGAGTTTTTTCTTGTTCTTTCAAATCGGTTCGTCTTATATGCATTCCTATGCAGTTTTCCAAATCCAAAGTTTCCGTATACTCATCAATCTTTTGTTGAATTTCCGGCAAAGGTCTAATATGCCGACGTTGGTCGTTCACAAGTACCTGAAACTCTTCTTTCGTCAATTCGTAGTTCCCCTCTATAAATCGAGCATGAAAGTTATTATTTGGATAATTTCCCCTTACCCATAAAGTATTTTCAGTTGGTTGATATTGCCTTCCAGTTTCATATTGCATATTGTCGGGTATCTCAAACAACTCTTCAAACATTGCCTTTCCGCACGCGTCATCGGGTCTCCACTTCATAATAAAAGGTACATCCAAATATTCTGCAAATGCGGAATTTGTCACCCATGCACGAAGTCGGTTAGTCAATCCACTCATAAACGAGTGATAAAACACTTCATCGACCTTCTTTGGTAATTTATTCTCTACTATATCTCCCATAATCTCCACCCGTTTTAAAGTATTTCTATTATTTATAAATACTCCAAACCTTAGTTTTTATAACAATTTTACAAATTTTCAATACCGATATAAACTTCTTCAAATTCCTGAATATTTGCTCCTATTGACTCATATAATTCAAATGGTATCTTACATGCCTCGGGGTATTCCTCCCTCTTTTCATTATAACACTCTATCGTCTCACACTTCTCCTCTTTTAACCATTTATATAGTATTAAGAAGTCTGTCCAGTTTACGGCTGCGTCCAGTCCGATGCACATCTCATCCGTCCCTACGCACTCGTCATCATCACCTCCATCTGCACAAACCGGTGCATGATTCATGGTAAACCGGAACCCCCTTGGGGACATAGTTGAATAATAACTTCCCATAGAAGCTGCCGATGGTTTTTTACTCCAATCAATTCTCGATGTCCAGGCGTAATACACCAACGCATCGTTGGATGAAAGACTTCCGTCACCATCAAAATCCGCACAAGGCATTATTGGAAATTTTGTTGGAGAAAACTTAAACCCGGGTGGGGCCATTTCGTTATAGTAATCTATATCCGAGGTTTCCTGTGGTTTGGAACTCCAATCAATCAACGATGACCACGCATAATATACCAATGCATCCTTGGAACTCAACTTACCATCACCGGTATAATCATCGTCACAACACTCACCAACATTGCACGTATAATTTGCAGTCACCTTGTTTGGTAGTTTTCCTGTTGATGGATATACCACTCTGTTTAAATTATACTCACTTGAAGTTGTGGGCCCTGCATCCGTTCCCCCTTGTAAACAATACCCTGCCAAAATGTCTCTATCCTTTTCAGTTACACGACCATCCTGGTCAAAATCCGACGTATGTTCTGCGGTTAAATCCACTTCAATGCTCACCTCTGTGTTCTGTATTCGTGCGTTTGATGGGAAAAACCCTCCCACTGGAACTAATCGTGATGTTGGTAACTTAACTGCATGTGGAGCAAAACCTCGATCCTTATTATATTTTTCAACGTCGTGTGGTTTACCCTGCAACAACCAGTTTGAGCATATTAAATAATCTGCTTTTGTGATTTTGTCGTCTCCGTCAAAATCTTCCACAAAAGTATTATCAATTACCGACTGATCAAAGTGAGATTTGGCCAAACCATGTGTGGAAATTTCCCCATGAGAATCCAACAACTCCCGCAGCTGATTCAGTCTCTTTTTATCCTCAGAAAGTATTTTCATCATCCCAAGAATAAATATATGCTATATGTCAAAATTATAACAAATCATCGAATCTTGGATATTTTATAATAATATAATCCAAGAAGTATCTTGCGTTGGTTTCCTCGGGTGGACAGTTCGTCAATGTTGTCATATTTTCAGAAACCCAATATTTATGCTCATCGTAGTCTTGCCAACCCCTAGAAACATTATAATTAGACACAATATGCCCCCCACATCCATCATAGGCCACTCTTTTACCTGCAAGGTTCTGAAATAATCCGGTAATCAGGAATGAATGTGTACCCACAGATACCACATCGTGTTTCACACCCCCACCCTCTTTCGGTAAAATAACCTTCGACCCCAGTTCAGGAAGTGATATACCTCGCAAGGAAACCGAATGCAATTCATTGTCACGGGGGCCCCACTTAAAGCAAATATCAATCGAATCCGCACCATATGAAGATGTGGTGAAAGTTGCAGATTCCTTGAAATCATACAATATCCGTGACTCCTCATTAACTTCAACACCATCAACAACATTCCATGTGACCGGAGTATTTGTCATTCCAGAGTTTCTTCTCATTTTTACACTAAACGTATGCTTTCCTGGATTTTCCAATAGTATGGAATACCGAGTATTTATTTCAAGAGGTTTTTGTAGGAGTTGACTCAACCAAACTTGCGGATTGGGGATCCGAGTGGTTTTCTTGATGATTCCTTGTAAAAGTTTGGATTGGTCTATATCAGTTGGATTCATTGGTTCACCAGTGGATGTCCAACCCACAGGAACTGAATTCTCCGGGGTTCCACTAATTGAAGAAAAATTACCATTAACCAGCAACTCGGAAGTACCTGTCAATGTAATTTCCGTTTCCTGATTCTGTAAGGAAATCGTACCTGACGTGGGTCCGTTTATCACAGGAGCACCCGTAGTTTCTCGTAATACATAATGCGGTTGCCAATAATACAACTTATACAATGAATCTTCAACCCAAACCAATTTCCCATTCCCATCCACCTCAAAATTATCCGAATTTGTAAACTCAATTCTCCAATTTCCGAAAAAATATCCAGATTCGATTTGTCCAGTAACCGAGTTTATCTCCGAGTTCTGAATTATATGTGTACATTTATTGTCATATGGTTCGAGGCAACCAAGTGTTATATTATCCGTGACCCCCTCGTCAGTTTCATTTGGAATTGCAAACCAATCCGCACGGCCGTTCCATTCACCTGGTTCAAGTTGAGTATTCACGTAAACCTTATACCTCCCATCCCCCAAATCAAGAATCGGATATTGATGTATTGAACACGCATCGGAAATCAACCACTTCGGTGGAGTATCTGCGGATATTCCCCCCGTAGCATTTTCACGAAGTCCGTATCTTAAAATTTCATACCCATCAGTTGGTGCCGGAGTTGGTGGGGTTGGAGTCGGGGTTGGAGTTGGTGTCGGAGTTGGTGG
>Ga0209362_1001368_pt1 | contig 19797 bp, 25 predicted proteins | sample SaaInlV_165m_DNA_FD_184680 | JGI IMG/M metagenome (GOLD analysis project Ga0209362, IMG submission 184680) | Marine microbial communities from expanding oxygen minimum zones in the Saanich Inlet - Saanich Inlet SI037_S3LV_110m_DNA (SPAdes)... | ecosystem: Environmental > Aquatic > Marine >...
ACCTCAAAGTCCAGACTGATTGCAAAGTTTTAGACGGATTTTCTGGAAAACAATAATCTCAGATAGAAAAATTATAAGCTTATACGACTAATTTTCAATCCTAACTTGGTGCGTTACTTTCCAAATCCAAACGGGTTGCTTTTGTTAACCTTTGAAATTAGTCATATCAATGATTTCTAAAATCATATCTGAAAAGTATTGAGAAATATTGGATTTTGAGTCAAACTTAACTAAATGAAATTATACTTTTCTAACATATGGCAATTCTTCATGGAATGGTGGATAGTGAAAGTAGTCTTTTAGACAAATTACCTAATGGATTTCAAATATTATGCCACAATTGTAATTTTGCAAAAGGTGTTTCAAAAGATAACAAATGCCCACATGAAAAATAAACCACATTAATTAAAAAAAGAACTTGCCCTAAGTTCTACATTATAATTTTTTTAGAATTATAACATTTTGACTACACTCAAAATTACAACTGCTGCAATTACAATTAGCACAATCATCAATAATGAATATGCGTTTTGTGTTTGAGTATTTTGAGATTCACAAGCTAAAGCCCAACCTGTTTGTGTTGCGCCACTTGTTGCATCATAGTCTGATAGGTTGGAACAATCTTGGACACTGTTGCCTAAGATCTGTGTTCCGATTCCTAAGAGGATAGCGATGCCGATAAAAGCACCAACTAATGCCATAATATTATTTTCCAAGTTAACAATAATCAAATTATCGATTTAAAAGATGGGTAGTTACTTTACCCATTTTAAAAATCGAGATTTACTATTACTATTATTGCAACCAAGACACCTAACTAAACTATTTTTTAAAAATGTGTCATGTGCTCTATGTGAGATTAATCTTAACAAACAAAAACCACATGTAGCATATTCGATTTCTAAAAAGAAAAACTCAGGATTCCTTTGTCTTCATTGTTCACTTGAAAAACATTTCATAACTGATCAGGAAATTATTAATTTCTTAAAATGTAAAATTATTGAAAAAAGAGTTTCAGTAGCAGTTCAAAACTCAAGGAGACCAAGATATTGAACGAATTTGAAGCCAAATTACTGCTAAATCAGGCACAAAATAAAGATCCTTACGATAAAATCAAAGCAAAATTACTATCTGGAATCCCTACTGTAAAGAAAGCCATTGAAGACATCAAGAATGATAAGAGAGTTAAGGCATTACACCTCTTGCAATACTGGAAAGACTACCATCAAGAGCATAAGGAATATCGTAAGGCAGAATACAGAAAGAATAATCCATTTCTTTCTCGACATCATGAACTTCAAGGAAGTAATAGAGACACGCCACTAACTCAAAGACATGAAGTTACACTAAAGAAAGTAACAACAACAAAAGTCAACGGTAAGATTCAATGAAAGAAATAGAGAAAGCAATTCTAAACGAGATAATTTTTTTACGAATACAATCTCTATCAGATACTCAAGTCAAATTAATTTTAGAACAGCATATTCTCAAAGGTTTGATAAATGCTAGTAGATTATCACCTAACAGTAATGATGTCTAATAGCGGAAAATGTCCTCGTGTATATGGCTCATATATTACATAAGAAGATCTACTATTACTATCTGGACAACAAAAAAGAATTATGAGATAAAAAATTAAATTTTAAATAATTAATCTAAAAATGCGTCTAACCCTTTTCTATTCTTCTTCTTATGATAATTGATGTACTTCATCTGATCCTCTAGCTCAATACCTACTCCATCAACCATACAATCAATACAATCACAAGTTAACATGATACCTCAACCAAAACAAAGCCCCCACGACCTGTGATAGATACTTCATTACATCTACTGCATTGACCACCTCTACACTTCAAAGGTAGTGCTGTACAATCGAGGTTACAGGACACTCTCTTAAAATCACAGATTATTATCTGCTCATTTTTCTCGTGTCCTTGTACAAGTACAGGACACTCGAAAAAAATCACAGATTGAATCATTATGAGAAATCCCCTATTTGCTGATTAAGTAATGGGGCATAGGTTTCATCTACAATAGCCCAAAGATCATTGATGTACTTGTCTGAATCATCATTATCCACCCTGCTTAGATATTTGATTTCTTGATATGCTGCTGTTCTTTCTAATGTTTTTCTCATTTGAGATGGCAGATAGTTGAATTTTTCAGGTAGTTCATACACGCCTGTATCGACTTCCCAACTGCCATCGGTCTTGACGTATGGCATGCCTTTCATTGTATTTGTAATGCTCAAATCCTCAAAGCCATGCAAGGAATCTACTTTCATGGTCTTTCCATCTGGATCTAATGCGTTCCAAATTATCTCAAAGTCTTCTTTATGATACCTGAAACTAGAATTTGGAACAATAGTTCTCATGTTCAAAGTACATTCAGGACAAAGATTCTTCAGATTTTGATTCAAAATGATGTTGAGGTATTCACTTTGCACTATACACCCGCTTGAATCAGCATAGTCTAATCGCATCTGTATAAACTCAAAGGGTTCACTTTGCGTTATAGCAGGATTATCTATAATGGAAAGGTCTTGTTGTTTTGGTGTAATGTATTTCCCATAAATTTTAGTTAGGTCATCTGCTGTTTTATTCTCGTATTGTTCAAAGCTACCCATAGAGTTCTTTATTGAATCTGTGATTTGATAATAATCAGAACTGACAAATCTTAATCCATAATCTTTACCTTTGATTGTCTTGGTAATTTTCTTTTGAAATATTTGGTTAAGTTGATCATATCCATCTTCAGAATATTTTAAGACACTTTCAACTTTGAACTTTCTATTCTGACATTCACCAAAGTAACTATACGATTGTTTAGAACTTCTACTTAGTGGATCTTTAAGATATGATGCAACATGACTTAGCAAATACTTTACAACATTGTGACATTGTTGATTACTATCAAAATTAGAAACCTGTTTTACAATCCAACCAAATTCTTCATAGACACTTTTTACAATATCGCCATCTATCCAACCCGTAACAATTTGATGATAGTGTGGAGACCAATAAGCAGATTTCAAATTATCAGTAAATCTGTAAGGGTGTGCAAGAGTTACACCACCATCAATATCAAAACGCTTTTCAATTTTCCTTAATGTCTTTGTTAATTCTTTTCTTCCCTCTTTTGTTTTGAATTTGTAATGTTCTTCAACGGGTGGCGATAATGTATTGTGTAATAGAACCCTAACCCTATTTTCTTCCATGTAGATTTTTCTATTCTTTTTGAGATTGGCAAAAGAAGTTAATCTATCAGATATTGATCTTGCTTGTCTCCTGATTGTATGCTCAAAACAGGTGTTGCAGTCAATAGAATTACAATGAAATTCAGTCTTTCTGCAATAACTGCACCCGTCAACGTGCCTGTCATGGTTCAAACAGGCTTTGAATTGCCACTCTCCACATGATTTCTTACCCTTGTAGGCATGAGCTGGAAGCATAACATCACCAACAAAATCAACTGAGAAAGCCATCTCTTTCATTCTCTTGATGTACAGATTGGATTCTTCAAATTCTTCTAATGATTCATAGACTGAAGTATAATCCTCAGTGATACTTCTTTGAATCAAAGGATAGCTTTCCTTTCAATCAAATTCTCTAGAGTTTCAATTAGACCTTGACAAGAACGTGTAAAGCCATGAGATAATCTAAAATGGATTCTTAATTTCCACAAGTTAGAATAAACTTTAGGTCTTGCAGCTATTAGACAATAAGGACAACCAAATCTAAATGGCTTAAGGTAGATGGCATCATTAGGTGTATGTTGTTTAATTGAAGTTGTAGCTGAATTTGCTACATCTCTCAACTTTGTTGAGGCGTTGCGTTTTATTGCAACTTTTTTTCCAATAGTTCTTGTTTGGTAATTCATGTTCATTGTGTTTTGATCATGGTAGAAAATAACATGATGACAAGAGTTTCCAATGCAAGACAGTAGTCTAATGCTGAAAGACTACAATGCTAAAATTTTGTTCTTTCACTATTTAATATTATAGTAAACTTTCCAAACGCAATATACGAAATTATATTTTGTAAATTACGGGACACTTTTTTAAAATTAAGATAATTGTTTTACTAATTGCACTAACAACAAATCTTTTTGTTTTGGTGTGAGCATTTCAATTTGTTGTTGTACTGGAATGTCTTCTATCTGTCCTGTACTTTCTAATATTTTCATGGTTCTTTTGTACTCCATAGTCTTGTCCCTTTCTTTGACATGACCTTGAATTTCATTAATTTGATCCTGTAATTCTTGTATCTTTTCTTCACTAACTTTTGCATTTTCTTTTTCTAATTCTCTAATCTTTAGTTTATCTCTAAACTCACTTGATACAGTTAACTCATCAACACCTTTCCAAAATTCATCAAATAGTTTCTCATCTGTAATTTGTAAGTAAGTTGAATCTAATCCGTTTGAATGTCCCATCATTTTCTCAATTGCATTGTCATTGACTTCATTGTTTAACTTGAGAATTGTATTGAATCGCTTTCTAAATCCGTGATTTAGTTGAATTTTATGCCTAAATCCCTTATCCTTATCGTGGTTTGTAACTTTCAACCCTGCTCTAACCAATGCTCTATGAATAATCATTCCAGTAGATGACTTGTCGACAGGTTTTCCATTTAGTTTCACAAATACGAGGCTATCTTCATCTAGAATTTCACCTTTTTCTTGTCTCTCTTTGTGATACAAGCCTAAAGCATAACTTGCCTCAGGTGTTAGAAACGTCTTGTATTCTTCAATATCATCTGCATAGACTGTAACCATTTTACAACCATGAGGCATATCTCTAAGGTCTTTCATCTTAAGTTCATCTAATGCACTAACTCTAACTGCTGTACTTGCAAGAAAGTGAATGAAAACCTTGTTTCTAATCTTGGCAGTATGCTTTAGCATGAGTTGTATGTCTTCAGTAGAATATGCTGATTGACCTGACTTTTTTGCTGGTCTTGGATATAATTTTCTAATTCTTCTCCAATTAAGATCAATATCATTTGCTTCTAGAAATGACTTAATGGCATCAGCATAACTTGGAATTGAATTTGGATTCATTGTACTTTTTAGACTAATGATGTATGTCTTGATTATTTTATCCAGTTTCTTAACATCAGTTTCTATAATGTTATCATAACTTGAAAACTTGCCAAACTCTAAGAATTTATTTAAAATATATTTGTAATTTTTTTGAGTGACTTTAGATGGTAATGTCTCAACCAACAAGTCTAAACTAAAATCAGTCATAGTAAGTCCCCATTACTTGATAACTATCTTGTAACTTTGATTTATACGAAACTGTAATCTCAAACATCTAACAGTTTAGTGACTGATTTCTTATGTTAACTTAGTACGTTACTTTCCGAATCAAATGTGGTTCTTTTAACATAATCGTATCATTTTTCATTGATGATAATTCAACTCGCTTTAAATTTTGATTTGTAATTACTACTAGTGTTTCACAACGAGAACACAGAATTGTTTTTCCACTTGTTTTTTCTTCTCTAATGATATCTGTTTGTAATTTATCTTCTTTCTTACATGTGGGACAAAGTAATGGCTCATTTGTTGTAGTGATAATTTCCTTGATGAAAATCATTTTATCCATAATTTTACAATTTTGAGTTACTCCATAAAGAGTTTGTAATGTTAATTGGTATCAGCATTCCATTTTGAATGTCAAACCGCTTTAATCATTCAAAATTAGAACGAATGGTATTCAGTATATTTCCAATCTAACCAATTAACAAAAACAGATTTTTTTTACTGAAAATATGCTTTACTTTTTTACTGTCTTGGCTATTTTCTCTAGAATCCTTAATTCATAAATTTCAATAATTTTAATAATTTATTGAATAAATTATACTAAAATCTTAAATAACAATATGTCTTATAGTAATTGATGTCGTTAGTTAAAAAATCTGGCGATTAGGTTAGCGTAGCCCCGCAGAACGAAAAAGGCACTCAGGCGTTTAACGTCTGACCAAGAGAGGAAATCTCTCAAAGTTCTGCAATTAGGGGTTAACGCCTTTAATTTTTCTTTGAAATTATATTTTGTATGTAAATTATATTTTAACAATAAAGATAAAATAAAAACTAAAAATTCTATGTAACTATTTCATCTAATCTATCTTCTTCTTGGGCTCTTTTAATCTCCATAGCAATTCTTCTGCCTACCCCAAATGTCTGACCATATTGATATTTTGTATATGGGCTGGTAGTTGCAACAATTGGGTTTCCTGGAACTCGCAATGATACATCGTATACAATCAATTCCAAATCTTTTGTAATTACACTTTGAAGTGAAAATGGCCCAATAATTCCTGGTGCATATTCTTTTTTAACAGCATTTACAAATTTGTCTCCCATCTTTAGAACTTTTTCAAGTAATGATTCCCTGATACTTGCAGGAGTGTGTCCTACTTCGATATTTTGTAAATCAATATCCATTTCCAACTGTTCTTTAGCTGGCAATGCATTATAATCATGAATGTTTGTTTGTAGCCTTCTTTCAATTCCAATAAAATCTACTTGGTTTGATATTGGTGTGTGGAAGAAATTAAAATTCATGTATGTTCCAATTGCCAATTCCTCTATACTTGCTTTTTCTAAATCTTTTTTGGCAATTATTCCTTGTTTTATTTTAGATTCTGATTTTTCTTTGTAATCTTTGTATGATGATACTGTAAAGAATGCTCTTTCAAGTGGTCTGTTTTTTTCTTGAACTTTGACAATGCATGGCTTGTTAATTCTTTTAGGATCTTTGAATAGTTTAGGATATTTTATTTTAGCTTTCTCAAGTAGATAATACTGTCCTTTTTTTGCAGTTCTCTCTTCTGCTTGGAATAATTTTCTATTCCCAAAAATTGGGACTTTAAATGAATTCTCAATTGTTTTGTACCCTAAATAGACAGTTAGTGATCTATGTGGAACAATAATTGTATTTGAATCTCGTAATTCTTTTTGATATTTAGCTGATGCCATATCTTTGAATTTCTTCAATACTGTGATTTCATCTGCAATTCTTCCAAATCTCTGATATGGGCCTTCTCTACCTTTTTGACAAAATACTCTAGTCTGAAAATCCTCATCTTTTGCCCCATCCATAATTTCCAAGGCTGAGTGACTGCCTAGAACGCCTATTTTAACATCAGAATAATCATTTACAATTTTCTTGATCTCTGAGGTTTTGATCATATTATGCCTAGATATTGGGATCTAATATAGCTATTTTCAATTTACTCGATCGATTAAGAACATAAGATTTTTCTTCATCGTTTTTTGATTTTTTATGTGCTGTATTCTTTTGAATTACAAATGATGGGTGTCATCTTACTTTCTGCAATGACTGCTGGTGGTATTTCATTATGGTATAAGCGTAGAAAAATCCAAAAAGAATTAGAGGCTAAAGAAAATTTTGATTCTGATAATTTTGATATCTAATACATAAAATACTGTAAATTACACAATAAAGCATGAAACTAGTAATTGGAATTACCGGTAGTACTGGAGTTATCTATGGAATTCGTATGCTTGAGACTTTAAAAAAATTAAACGTTGAAACTCATTTGGTAATGTCTGAGTGGGCTGAAAAATGTATTTCAATGGAGACTGAATATACAATTGATCATGTAAAATCCCTTGCAACTAATATTTCTGATGAAAAAAATATGGCATCAAGTGTTTCTAGTGGAACACATAGAATTGATGGGATGATTGTTGCTCCTTGTAGCATGAAGACGTTATCTGCAATTGCAAATGGATATGATGATACACTAGTTGCAAGAGCTGCAGGTGTAACAATTAAAGAATCTCGAAAATTAATCTTAATGGTAAGAGAAACCCCCCTTTCTGCAATTCATTTAGAAAATATGTTGAAATTATCTAGATTGGGTGTTGTAATTTTACCACCTGTTACAGAATTTTATACAAAGCCTAAATCAATTGATGATATAATTAATCATGGCGTGGGAAAATGTTTGGATCAATTTGATATAGACCATAACTTGTCCCCTCGATGGGGAACTGTTTGAGTTAACGTGCCAAAATTCTTTCTTGAACAAGTTTCTACTGCAAAAAGAAAATCTATTTTTGATATTTTATCAAACTTTAGAGATTATCAAAAATTACTTCCACAACATTTTCCTTCTATTAGAATTCGTTCGGTTCGTGAAACTACATCTGTAGTTGAGGAACATATGGTTCTTGGTGGTAAAGAATTAGTAATTATGGCAAAACATGTAATTGATGAACCACTATCGCATGAAATTTTTGTGATTGGTGGGGATGCAAAGGGCAGTTACATAAAACAACAAATTTTGGATCATTCTGAAGGCTGTAAAATTCTAGTCGATGTTGATCTGAAATTACCTGGCATGATGAAATTATCTGGATTGTTTAACACGGCTAAATTTAAAGAAAATTATGCTAAAATTTTAGATGATTTTATAAAAATTGCTGAAAGCTAGTCTGATTTTGTTTCTTTATCTTTGGCAGTACTGTTAACCTCATCTTTGAAATCTTTCAGTTCTCTATCTGCTTCAATTTTTCCTTTCTCAAATTCCCCTTTGGCTTTACCAAAAGTTTTTGCTAATTTTGGAATTTTTGCTGCTCCAAAAATCAACACTCCTACCACTATTACTAAAATAATGATCTCTGGGCCCATAACTGTCATGAATCTATTGCCATTGATTTTAGATTTAAATGTTCAATTTTTTTCGTTCTTTACGCTCAATGGATATCATGCCTGCAAGATATAGTGCAATCATTGGTCCTGCAATGAACCACATTGTAACCCCGCTTCCATCTGGTGTTATTACTGCACCAAAAATTACAATTGCGACAATTGCATATCTGATATTTTTTCTCCAAAAACCTGCATCAACTGCACCTGATACCGATATCGCATACATAACAAGTGGAAGTTGAAATGAAAATCCAAATGCCAATAAAAATTGTAAAACAAAGGTAACAAAATCCATAATGTTGAGAAAAGTTACTAGTCCTGAAGATTCTCCATATCTGTACAAAAATTCCAAAATATATGGTATAACAAAATTATATGAAAAGACACATCCTGCAATGAATAAGCCTAATGCTGGAAATGAAATACTCCTACTTACATTAATTTCATTTTCTTTTAATGCTGGTTTGATGAATCCTACTAATTCCCTTATAATTACAGGCATTCCTAATACTAATCCTACCAGTGCTGCAATGTACACTTGAGCAAAGAAAGCTTGTCCAGGAGCTGTTTGAATTAATTGAACATTTTCTGGAACCAGATTCTCTTTCATGTGTTGGGTTACTTGAGCTGCAATGTTGTTCATTGGTTCTGGAGTTGGGTACCATAAAGTAATTTCACCAACTTGAAATGGTTCTACGTGAAATGCTAAAATGAATACTGATATAATTCCAATTACTAGTACAATTCTTAGTAACCTTTTCCTTAATTCCTCAAAATGTCTATTAATCCCGTCTAAATCAGACATCTGATATCTTTGTGTTTTAATCTAATATCTATTTAGTGGGAATTGGTAATAGTTTTGATTCGGGCATTCCTGCTTCTTTTAATTGCTCTGCAGTTACACCATCAAATTCTATAGAAATTACAGCTTTTGTGTTAAATTTGCTTTCCATTGCTTTTGCTAAATCACTGATGTCTTTACTAGAGTAGATTTCTTTTGAACCCTTGAGGATAATTCTTTCACCTTTTGACATTTCTTTACCTCCAAATTTTTCTTGAAGAAAACCTGTGATTTCTGGAAGTTCTTTTAGGTCAATATTATTGTAAAAGTAACAAATTCCCTTTACTGATTCATAATCATATGCAGTACCATTTCTGTACATGAATACTCCTATGAAATGTGCCTCATCTTCAGGCTCTCTGATACATTTGATTTCCCAGTTTAACAAGTTACTCTCATCATAATTGAAATTGCCTAATTCTTCTGATGTGATCTTCCAATATCTCATTCTTGGCATTATGCTATGTCTAAATTATTCTGGTATAAATTCCCATATCTTTTATGATATTGAGTACTTTTAGTCATAATCTTCATACTTTATGAACTCATGTGTTGTTTTTATACTAAAACAACGTATTGAGGAGTATGGGCGATAGAATCACCGTAATATTGGATTCTGTAAATGCAAAAAAGATTCGAAGCATACAAGCAAAAATGATTATGACTTCTAGCAAATCTGTCAGTTTTTCACACGTACTAAATTTGGTTGTGTCTGATGGTTTGAAAAAATACAAGATCTAATCTCTAAACAAAAAAAATTATTCATGTATGTCTCTCTATTGTTGATTATGAACGCCAGTATGGATAATCTGCTATTTCCAATTGATGTTGATAACTATCCTAAACTTTTTGATTATGTTCTTGCTGCACAAGATTTAATTTATTTTCAGATTATGAAAAGAAAATACATTCTAGGTAAGGATTTACTTTTAGATGAATACAATAAACTTTGATTGCTCTATGTGTATTCTGCAACTGATAGAAATGTAGACAAAGTATTTGCATGGCAAGATATCTGCATTACCTTTGATGATAAAGGAATTTTTGAGAAAAATACGTATCCATCAAAAGAAGATTTGAAAACACAGTCTTTGATTACGCCCAATTCCCAAAGACCGTTCTGGTCTTTATAGATAGTATGTGGAATATGTTAAAGAGAATATAACAAAGTAACTGATTCTGGGTCTGGTGATATCAACAACAATACAAGTCCTCAGAATCAGATTACCTAACATTTGTTTTAAAATAAGTATAAAAGCTCAATTTTTCAGAAGATTGATTAACCTCATTTCAGTTTTAAAATTATTCATGGCAGCCTTTGATGTACACGTAACTATTGAAAACAAGCCTGGAATTAGTGATCCTGAAGGTGAAACCATTCTTAATGATTTAGTACTAAGAGGTATTCACAAAACAGTTTCAAAAATCAAAACTGCAAAGATGTTAAAGTTTACAATTAAGGAAAAAGACAAGAAAGCTGCTCAATTAAAGGTACAAGAAATTTGTGATGATTTGAGAATTTACAATCCTATGGTCAGTGTCGTAACTGTCGATGTTTTTGATGCCTGAGCGATCATAATATTATATTTTAGAAATCTCATCTGTCTCAATTCAAATTAAATATCTCTGAATCTAAAAATAACTGTGAAAGTTGGAGTTGTGGTTTTTCCTGGTAGTAACTGTGATCGCGATATGTATCATGTTTTATCTGATGTGTTTAATCTTGACACTCAATACTTTTGGCATGACAAGGGATTGCCAAAAAATATTGATGCTGTAATTTTACCTGGCGGTTTCTCTTATGGTGACAGGTTGAGAGCTGGAGTTATTGCAGCCCATAGCCCAATTATTAAAGATGTTCAAAAGATGGCAGAAAAAGGTGTTCCTGTTTTGGGAGTGTGTAATGGTTTTCAAATTTTAGTTGAATCTGGATTGCTTCCAGGGGTTTTACTAAAAAATGACTCACTTAATTTTATGTGTGAGTGGACTAATCTGATTGTGGAAAACAACAAAACCCCATTTACAAACAAACTCAAACTACATCAGAAAATACCGATACCAATTGCAAACGGTGAGGGAAAATATTATGCAGACGATGAAACTTTGAAAAAATTAAAGAAAAAAAATCAAATTGTATTTAGATATAGTGATGTTGTAAATGGCTCTGCAAATAGAATTGCAGGAGTTTGTAATGAGGATGGAAATGTTGTTGGCATGATGCCTCATCCGGAGAGGGCAGTAGAGTCTGAAATTAACCCTGTTGATAACAAGCCATCATCTCTTATCTTTGAATCACTACTAACACAAATGGGGGTAAAGAATTGAGTTTAGAATCTGAAGAACTATCTGATCTTAAATCCAAGATTGGAAGAGATCCCACGTCTACTGAATTACAAATTGTAGCTGCTGAATGGTCTGAACATTGTTCTTACAAATCATCTAAAAGACATCTCAAAATGTTGCCTATGAAAGGACCTCTTGTAATTAACGAAAAAGGATATGATTCAGGAGTACTGGATGTAGGTGGCGGCTATGTTGTAACCGCTCACATTGAAAGTCATAATCATCCATCTGCTGTTGAACCATACGGCGGTGCTGCAACTGGTGTTGGTGGTGTGGTGCGTGATATTTTATCAGCTGGAACTAGACCTATTGCAATTTTTGATGGATTGCGATTTGGGAATATAGAAAAAGACAAACAAGCACGATGGTTATTTAAAAATGCAGTTTTGGGAGTTGCCGATTATGGAAATTGTTTGGGAATCCCGACCATTGGTGGCGAAGTTGAATTTGATGAGTGTTATGAGAATTATGCACTAGTTGATGTTGCATGTGTAGGGCTAGGCAAAAAAGAAAATTTAATCAAAAATCATGCAAAGAAAGGGGATATCGTAGTATTGATGGGTGGCTCCACAGGACGAGACGGTATTGGCGGCTCTCAATTTGCATCTGATTCTTTGGAATCTGAAGACCGTTCTGCTGTACAAATACCTGACCCGTTTATTGAAAAATTAATCATAGAAGTAATACTTGAGGCAAGAAATCAAAAATTAATTCATGCTATGAAAGATTTGGGTGGGGGTGGTTTATCATGTGCAATTTCTGAAACTGCAGATGCGTTAGATATTGGAATTGAGATGGATGTTGATAAAGTTCACACTAGAGAAAATGATATGCATCCAGATGAGATCATGATATCTGAATCCCAAGAGAGAATGCTAATTGTAACTAATAAAACAAAATTGAAAAAACTACAAAATATCTGTGATAAATTTCGTATTGGATGTTCTGTTATTGGTAGTGTGAAATTTGATAATAATGTACATATCAAAAAAGGCAAAAAAACATTTGCTAATTTGTCTGCAGATATTGTTGCAAATGCCACTTTGCTTGATTTACCCTCAAAAAAGCCAGCATATTTGGAAACTATTGCACAAGAAAAGAAACTCAAATCGATAACTGATTATTCTAAAATCATGATGAAATTACTTGCATCGCCAAACATTGCAAGCAAGATTTGGGTGTATGGTCAATATGATCATGAGGTTGGAATTCGAACTGTGATTAAACCTGGTGCTGATGCATCTGTGTTGAGATTAGATAATGGAAAATTCCTTTCAGTAAAAATTGATGGAAATCCAAAACAATGCTACATTAATCCTCGAGAAGGTGCTATTGGTTGCTTTGAGGAAGCGTGTCGAAATGTTGTTTGTACTGGAGCAAAACCAATTGGAATGCTTGATCATTTACAATTTGGCAGTCCAAAAGATCCTGAAATATTTTGGACATTTTTGGAATCATTAAAAGGCTTGACTGACTTTGCAAATGAATTCAAAATTCCATGCATTGGAGGTAAAGTAAGTCTGTATAACGAAACCCCTTCAGGTCCAATAAAGCCAACTCCTCTAATTGGAGTTTTAGGACTAATTGACAAAAAACCACTTATTTCTCAAAAAATTACTAACGGTGATTGTCTTGTCATTGTTGGTGATACTAAAGATGAGATGGGCGGCTCTGAATTTTTTGAATACATTCACAAGTTTATTGGCGGCAATTGTCCTACAGTTGATTTTAAAGAATCAAAGAAAAATATGAAATCTGTTCTTGATTCTATAAAACAACAAATTCTAAAATCCGCACATGATTGTTCAAAAGGAGGGTTGGCAGTTGCAGTATCAGAACTGTGCATGACTAATCAGATAGGATGTAAAGTTTCATTGAATAAAGTTCCTGGAGAAAAATTAACTGATGATAGAATCCTATTTTCTGAAAGTCATTCTAGATATCTTTTAACAATAGATGAAAAAAATATTGAGAAATTAGAAAACATTCTCAAAAAGAACAAAGTCAAATTTCAAATCATTGGTAAATTTGGCGGTAAAAAAATTCACTTTGCTAATGGCATAAAATCTATTGTTGCTTTGGATGTAAACAAGGCACAAAAAACTTGGTTGACTTCACTAAAAAACTTGGTACTTCATAGTTGATTACTAAATATCATCATTGAGAATTACAGATGTGGGTAAAAATGAAGAAAACTATATTATTCTTAATTTGATGTTTAAAGTTCTGAAAAATCAAATAATCCCATATTGCCTGTGGAGGGAATACCTTTGAAATTATATAAAAAAATACTGGTAATTTTTATTATTTTGAATGTTGGCATTATTGGCTCTGTTTCATTATTTTTGATGACAGGGTTCCAAGATGTTATAATTGATCATGAGATTGAATCAAGAACTTTGGAAATTACTGAGAAAAAACAAAAAATTGAAAATTTTGTAGAATCCAAGTCCGAAAAAATAAAATTAATTTCCACACTTCCTGAAATTCAGGGCTTTTTGAAATTCAATGAATATGGTAAATTAGAAAATGTTGGATATTCAGAACAAGAATGGTCTGGCCTTCTTCAGAATCAATTTAGAAATATCTCAAACACTGATGCTGATCTACAACAAGTTAGAATGTTTGATAGGGACGGTATAGAATTATTGAAATTAAATATTCTTGATGGAGAATTTTTTACAACTTTTAAATCTGAGAAATTAGATGGCGATCAAAAATATTATTTTGAAGATACTTTGTTTGATGATTCTGTATCTGTTTCAAACATTGCACTACACACTGAAAATGGAAATCTAATATTGCCTCATACTCCGATCATGACATTCATTACCCCTGTTACTGATGGCAGTGATGAACAAATGGGATTACTTGTTTTATCCTATGATGTGACAAGTTTACTATCTTCTGTTGAGGAATCCCCTGTTGGAAATATGGTGATGATTGATCAAGATGGTTTTGTTATTCAAGACAATGATAAAAGCAAAATTTTTGGAAAACAGCTTGGAACTGGACATAACTATTTTACAAATTTTGATGAGTTAAAAAATTCTAGTATTCTTCATGATTCTGGATTTATTGTAGATGATGATTCTCTGTATAAAGTTTGGAACAAAGTCCCACACCCTTCAAATGCTGAAAAATATTGGATTCTAATTTATGAAATTAAAGACACAGAATTGTATGCACCTATCACATCAATAATGATCAATTCATTATACATAATTGGTATAATCATGACTGTTACTGTTGCCATCACATTAATTGTATCAAAACATGTTTCAAAACCCCTAAAATTACTCACAGAGAGAATCAATAAAGCAGAAAAGGGAGAATTGGATACTGATATCCCAATTACGGGCAATGATGAAATTGCAAAAATCAATTTAGCCTTTAATGATTTAACCACTACTTTACGTGATTCAAAAAATACTGTAGAGGGACAACAAGTAAAATTAGAAAAGCAATTAAATGATTTGAAATTTTTCAAAAAAGCATTAAACGAATCCACTTATTTTGCCACTTCTGATTTGAATGCAAATTTTACATTTGTTAATGATAAATTTTGTCAAAATACACAATACACAAAAGAAGAATTAATTGGAAAAAATCCGCGAATTCTAAAATCTGGAGAACATGATTCAGAATTTTACAAAAGTATGTGGGACCATTTGTTGAGTGGACGAGTTTGGATTGGGGATATCAAAAATAAGAGAAAAGATGGCTCAACATATTGGGTAAAAGAAATTTTGATTCCAAAACAAAACCTTGATGGAAAAGTTACAGAATTTATTATCATTCAAACTGATATTACAATTCAAAAAGACAGTGAATCCGAATTATCTGCTTCTTTGGATCATCTCACAAAATCTCAACAATTACAAAATGAATTTTTGGAGACATTCTCAAAGGAATTGCCCATCCCAATTGATTCAATCCAAAAACTTTGTAGAGTTTTAAAGTATGATGAACTTGGTGTTAAACTATCTGAAGAACAACGCCAAAATGTAGATACAATTTATGCTAATACTAAAAAACTTGATTATATTTTAGATGAATTTCTAAGCATGTTTAGACCTGATTACAAAAAAGAAATTTCTGAAAATTAGGACATTGATTTCATTAGTATTGACTTGATTTTGATCGCAAATACTGATCAGGATTTTTATTCTTCAAATTATGTTCTAAATCAGGTTGGATTGCTTTATTCAAGCTAGTATTTTGAGATTAATTCTTCATGCCCAAAATGAGGGTCAAATTTAACATGGTTAAGGAAAATTGTGGCGTTGTTGGAATTTACAGTCTCAGTGGAACTAATGTGGTTCCCCTGGTTTTTGATGCTTTACGTGCTTTACAACATAGAGGACAAGAGGCGTGGGGATTCGCAGTCCCAAACAAGCCTCCGTTTAAAAGAGTGGGATTAGTCTCACACTCTTCATCTGAATTTAAAAAAATTGCCAAAGAATACGAGTCCCCATGTGTCATTGGACATGTACGGTATTCTACAATGGGTACTAGTACATTAGATAATGCACAACCATTGAAAGTCAAAGATCTTTGTATTGCACATAATGGAACAATTGCTAATGCCCAAGAACTATCTAATTTGGTAGGTGGGTGTTCTTTTACTCCACAAAATGCAAGTGACACTTTGGTTGCAGCACAAAGACTTGTTTCATTAATTTCTGAAAATGGGGACATGGGAAAAGCACTTTCAATTTTAAAAAATGAAATGGTAGGCTCTTATTGTTTTACATTTATCTCTGATGATAACTCTGTTTATGCTGCACGTGATCCTAAAGGGTTTCGTCCTATGGTTTTAGGTCATAAAAAATCTGATGACACGTACATTGTAACTTCTGAATCAGCTGCAATCACTGCAGTTGGTGCAACTCTTCAAAGAGATGTAGTTCCAGGTGAACTAATTAAGTTAAGTAAAACAGGGTTAGAGACTGAACTATTTTCTACTGATTCTTCTCGTGCACATTGTTCTTTTGAATTCACCTACTTTGCACATCCTTCTAGTAATATGGAGGGACACAACATTTACGTTTCAAGAAAAAAAATTGGGCAATTTATGGCAAAAAAATTCCCAATCAAAGATGCGGATTTGGTAATTCCAGTTCCAGATTCTGCAAGACCTGCAGCATTAGGCTATGCTCAAGAACTAGGTGTTTCTTTTGATGAAGGTTTACTAAAAGACAGATACAGTAAGAAAGGTCCATTGCGAAGTTTCATTGAACCCCATCAAAGTGACAGAGTGGATATTAATCGTTGGATAATTCCAATTAGTGAAATAATTAGAGACAAGCATGTTGTAGTAATTGATGATAGTCTAGTTAGAGGTACCAGTTCAAAGGCTATCATCAAGGCACTTCGTCGTTCAGGTGCTAAAAAAATCAGCATGTTAATCACATATCCTCAAATTAACTATCCGTGCTATGCTGGAATTGATTTTCCTTCTCAAGATGAATTGGCAACTTTCACTAATGGAAAAAATATGACTAGTGATGAGATTACTGAGATGGTTAGAAAAAATATTGATGTTGACTTTTTGGGATATAATGATGCTGAAAATTTAGCTGATGCAGTAGGAATTCCTAAAGATTCAATGTGCTTTACATGTTCTTCTGGAAATTATGATTCTCTTGGAATTCAACCTGATTTTACTAAACGTGAACAAGTAAAGGCTACAACCTAAAATTTACAAATTGGGGATTTAATTAAATATGGTCTTAATTGACATGTAATATTATGCAAGCAATGTGGAATAGAACTGTAATTGCAGAAAGTGATGACACTGTCGTGGTGGAAGGAAATCATTATTTCCCATTTGACTCAATTAAAGAAGAGTATTATTCCAAAACTGATATGACTACTGTATGTGGTTGGAAAGGAAAAGCCAATTATTATTCTGTAACAGTTAATGGTAAAACTAACAAAGACTGTGCATGGTATTATGCCGAACCAAATGATGCTGCATCTAAAATCAAAGGAATGGTTGCATTTTGGAATGGCGTGGAAGTAAAGTAATTTTAATTTAGAATATTATCATCAAAATACAACGCAATATGTTTTGGATTAGTTTTCTTTGATAATTTTACATATTCCTCAGTTTTTGATAACCACACATCTACATCATCATTAACTGATTTCATAATTAATAATGGAATATGATTTGAGAAATACATATCGAGTAAATCTCAATTACTTTGATCGATACTATTTTTGACCTTTCTTTTTGAATCCTATCTTGATATACTGTGTATATGAAAAGAATGCTTGACGTGTTGGATTCTAAGGCTTTAATCCCTAAAAACAAGACTCGATATTATTCATTTAGTAAACCTGGATGGGTAATCCAAATGTCCACTTCCTGATCTCATCTCTTTCTATTCTTCATCAAAGTCATAATCGTCATCATCATAACATTCAATGAAGTCAAAATCATATAATTTCATAATATCTATATTTTTTGATTAAACTTATATCTTAAGCATATGAATACTGTTTTTTATTGTATCTATATAGTTAATACTCGAATAATTAACCACTAGCAGTTAAATTCCATCAAAATCACACGTAATTGTTTGAAATTCCTCACTAGTGGCAAGGTAAAGGATCTTTATGATGTGGATGAGAGTACTATTCTTTTCAAATTCTCCGACAGGGTGTCTGCATTTGATGTAAAATTCAATCAAGACATCCCAAAAAAAGGGGAAGTTTTGTGTAAATTTGCTGAATTCTGGTTTAATGAATTGGATGTTCCAAATCATTTCATAAAAAGAGAATCTGATACCGAGATTTTGGTAAAAAAGATGGAGATGCTTCCAATAGAGTGTGTGGTTCGAGGATATTTTTATGGCAGTCTAATTACCAGGTGGAAAAAAGGTGAAGTCAAAGTTCCAGACGGCACTGACACTACAATGGCTGCAAGATTACCTGTGCCGATATTTGATCCTACTACAAAGTCCGAACATGATGTCCCAATTGACAAATCAAAATCACTAGAGATGAATTTAGTTACAGAAGAACAATTTGTTTGGTTAGAAAAAACATCTATTGATATTTACAAAAAAATGGCAGAAGTTGCAGATAATGTTGGGTTTATTCTAGCTGATTTAAAATTAGAATTTGGATTGTTAAATGGGAAAATAACTTTGGGCGATTCTATTGGCCCTGACGAGTACAGGTTATGGCCTAAAGACTCCTTTGAGGTTGGGAAAATTCAAGAAGCATATGACAAACAACTCTTACGTGATTGGCTTACTGCTAATGGTTATCAAAAACAATTCGATGATGCCCGTGATGAGGGAAAGGAACCAACAGCTCCTCAAATACCACAAGAGATTATTTCAAAAATGACCCAACGTTATGTTACAGCTTTTGAAAAACTTTCAAAAACATCTCTCTGATTCTGTTATTGATTCATTGTTGACTAGAAGTTAATTTTCAACTCGAATTAGTTTTTTGATGATACGTAATATTGCTCCTTGATGACCATTTGCAGACATATCTTTTCTAAATTTGCTTTTTTTGATATTTTACAATATTTTTAGAACCATTACAATAATTATTATGCCGATACAATTAAGATGATAGTGGTATTACAATTACTGGAGCAATTACAATATTTTTAGTAGTATAAGATATATTTTTAGTACCGGTTACATTATTTTTGTAACAATCCCATAATTATAAAAGTTAAAAAAAATTGATGCGATTAGACAAAAAAATATGATACAAGGATCTTTTAGATCAGTTCTATACCTAAAATTAACATGTCAACGTTACTAGAAAAGCAAATCAAAGTTAATCGTATTGTTACGACAAATATTGGACACGCACGAGCAATTGACGACCCTGCACGTGCAAAAATTATAGAGATTTTATATCATCAAGCATTGTCTGCTGATCAAAT
>Ga0209362_1001374_pt1 | contig 19730 bp, 14 predicted proteins | sample SaaInlV_165m_DNA_FD_184680 | JGI IMG/M metagenome (GOLD analysis project Ga0209362, IMG submission 184680) | Marine microbial communities from expanding oxygen minimum zones in the Saanich Inlet - Saanich Inlet SI037_S3LV_110m_DNA (SPAdes)... | ecosystem: Environmental > Aquatic > Marine >...
GGTGTATTCAAAACCCTCAACTTTCAGGTTCAATTCACTTTCGCCCCTACCTTCGTAAGTGGGCGACCCAGTGACCGCAATTTGAGATTCAAAACCATTTTCGCGGAGAGCATCGGCGAAATCAGAGGCTTGGAGGGCGGGACTTGGAGTGTCGGTGCAACCAAAAAGCAATGTCAGCACCACAATACTTGCCCAACGAGAGAAAGGCAATAAGCCAAAAAAAGTGCATTTAGGGGTCATTTCTGCCCAGATGGAATGCTTATAAGGGTTATGGTGATGGAATTCGACTAGGCGTAAGGTAGACTCCTTGCGGTCTCTTCAATTTCATTTGTGGCAGTCAATAACTCCTCCAGAGGATCCCAGGTTCCGTTTAACAAGCTTTCGCGAGCACCGGGGTTGATTTCGCATGGAATGCATTCTGTTCCGTATCGGACTTGTAGGTTTTCCAGATCCACAACGACTCTCAAATCCGGATCGTTTTCAGTAGCTGAGGAAAGTTTCTCCAAGTTTTCTCTTGAGGCAGAGACACAGGGCATGCCGAGGTTGGTGGAATTGCCAAAGAATATTTCGGCGAAATTGCCTGCGACAATAGCTCTGAGACCTGCGCGATATAGGGATTGAGGAGCGTGCTCGCGCGAACTCCCACAGCCAAAGTTAGCTCCCGAAACCATTATCGATGCATCGCGGAAGCATGGGAGGTTGAGGTTGTGGAGCTTTTCGGAACCATCTGCATTGAATCTGGTGTCGTAAAATAAGTATTCGCCTAGCCCATCGAAAGTCAGGCACTTCATGAAGCGGGCCGGGATTATGCGGTCGGTGTCGATATCATCGCCCGGAACCGGAATAGCACGACCTGTAACTTGTGATATTTTTGGTAAATTCATGAGTCTTGAGGTTGGGCGTTATCCAAATACAGTTCGGGCGTCGCTCACTTCTCCTGTTACGGCAGCCGCGGCCACCATTACCGGACTCATGAGCATGGTTCTTCCTGTTGGACTGCCTTGACGACCCTTGAAGTTGCGGTTACTGGAACTGGCGCAAAGCTGATCGCCCACTAGTTTGTCGGGGTTCATGGCTAAGCACATAGAGCAACCTGCCGCCCTCCACTCGAAGCCGGCTTCAATGAAGACCTTGTCCAACCCCTTTTCCATAGCCAACTTGCTGACGATTTGAGAACCAGGTACTACGATGGCCTTCAAGCCATCCCTAACCTTGTGACCGGGCAAACGCGCAGCGACCTCCTCCAGATCGGAAAGGCGACCGTTGGTGCATGAACCAATAAAGGCCACGTCGACTTTTGTTCCTTGAATCGGCGAACCGGCTCTGAGCTGCATGTGGTCAAGGGCTTCAATGACACCTGCTCTGTCGTTTTGAGCTACTTGATCGGGGTTGGGGATGTTTTCGCCGATGGCAACAGCTTGCCCGGGATTGATGCCCCAAGTGACGGTGGGAGCGACTTCACTCCCTTCGATGGTTACGATATCGTCGTAGGAGCAGCCTTTATCGGAAGAATAGCTCGACCAAGTAGAAACTTGTTTTTCCCATTCTTCGTTACTTGGAGAATACGGGCGACCCTTGAGGTATGTAAAAGTTTTTTGGTCCGGATTTACGTAACCCACTCTGGCGCCACCTTCAATTGACATGTTGCAGGCTGTCATCCGCTCCTCGATGGAGAACGAGTCAAACACGTCCCCTCCGTATTCATAAGCGAAACCCGTGCCGCCGTTAACGCCGAGCAAGCGTATTATGTGAAGAATGACGTCCTTGGCGTAAATGCCTGTTCCCAAGTCGCCGTTTACGTTGATCCGTCGAACCTTAAGCTTGCTCATAGCCATGGTTTGCGTCGCCAGCAGATCCCTGACTTGGCTCGTTCCAACCCCGAAGGCAATGGCGCCAAAGGCACCATGCGTCGAAGTGTGCGAGTCCCCACAGGCAATTGTCATTCCCGGTTGGGTCAGGCCTTGCTCAGGTCCAACTACGTGAACGATGCCTTGCTTGCCGGAGTCGACGTCGAAGAAAGTTACTCCCGATTCAGCGCAGTTTTTGCGGAGTTCCTTGATCATGGCATCGGCGAGAATGTCTGAGTAGGGTTCGTTCGCTTCATCCGTAGGCACTATGTGATCCACGGTGGCAAAGGTGCGTTCTGGATACCTTATGGGCAAATTCTTCTCTCTCAGCATGCCAAATGCCTGCGGACTGGTCACTTCATGAATGAGGTGTCGACCGATGAACAACTGAGTCTGCCCGTTGGCGAGTTCACCAACGGAATGGACATCCCAAACTTTCTCAAAAAGGTTTTTTGAATTCATCGTAAAAGGCGATTCCGTTTATCATTTAAATATATCCAAGCAAGTGAATAAAACTAAGTCCGCAGCTAATCTTCAAAAGTACGGAAGCGGAATGCATCTCGATCTGTTATACTTCGAAACGTTTACCTCCGTTTGTATGTTGAGACAAGTAAGCCGTGCGAATCTTCCGAATTAGAGAATTGTCTTCGGGTGTCAAGTCGCCTCCATCTGGAGTTCGCCGAGCAATAAGATTATTTAAGGTTTGAGAGTTGCGAGATTGAATTTTCAATATTCGATCCAGAGTTTCTTCGAGAATAGGGTCTTCTCGGGGGTCAAAAGTGAGTACGTCGCGTGCTAATAATACTAATTTTAAAGTTTGATCCTTGTCTTTGATGATTTGCTCGAGCTTGTCCAGTTCGGTTGAAACTATAGCTTGAGTTTCAGCATTAAGGAGCAGTTCGTAAGCATCAAGTGCTTCTGAAAAAGCTTTTTCCTCGGGGCTCACAGCCGAGGTGGTGTTTTTGATTGAAAGTCCTGCTCTCTAAGCTTGAAGAGAGAGAGACCCAGGTTCGCCACTGACATCGTGCTCAGGGTTTTGAGTTAGCATCTCATCCCAAGCCTCGCGCAATTCGTTTATGGTCTTTTCAGCTTCATCGATAGGGGCGACTTCCTTTTTGAGGTTTGCTTGCTGCAACTGATGAAGCACATAATCATATAGGCGGTAAAGAGTACCTGGAAGATCGCCTGGGACAGACATGTCCAATGAAGCTTGGAGTTCGGTCACTATATTCTGTGCCCGAATCAAATTATTATTTATGTCCTCGTTTTTTTTAGTGAATTCTTCTTCCTCAAATGCTCGTTTAGCGGCAGACATGAAACGCAGAGCTCCATCAAAAAGCATAAGGACAAGCTTTCCAGGGCTTGCAGTTTGAATGGACTGGGCCTTGTAGGATCGAGCTATCTTTTCGTATTGCATAAGTGGGGGAAGGTCTTCACGGCTAAAGAGTTTAGGAATCGAAATCTTCGTTGTCTAGTAATTTTCCCGCCAATTCTTCCATGATGGAGTCGTTGGGCCAGTTCGGGTCAGAGAGCAGTGCTTTGCCGCGTTCGACTACTTCGGGACGAATGGAGACGGAACTGGAATCGACTCTCTCGGCCAACTTCCCCACATCCGTCAATGAATGTGCTTCAGTTGGTTGAATTTGTGCCTTTGGGGAAGGCGACATTTGCAAACGAGATGCTGCCCCCACATTCTTGGAGCCGCCCGTGTTCGCATTAACTGATATGGGGTCCATAATAAAAATTTAACTGAATCCTTGTATTTACTTATATAATATGAATTAAAATATGAATATCCGCAACCCTTTAAAGCAATTCTTTTTCAACGGATTGGAAGGGTTGAGAAAGTGGAGTTTGCCACATATTTTGCAAATGCCCGAGGGGATGCAGTTGCACTGCCGGCGGTCCGTGCTGAGATGTTGTTCACTTGAGCCACTCGTTGGAATTGGCTTGCCGCGAGAATGACATCGGGTTGCCCCGCATCGAATGTCTCGTCAATTGCCCAGAGGAAGTCAGAGCTTTTGATGTCCACTAGTTTCGAGCGAATGCTCAATGCTAGAGGTTTGTATGCTCGATATGAGCCCAAGTCCACTAAGAGGACCCCGTTTGCTCCAGTGGCATTTTCGATGTCGGGCAGGAAGGTTTCGGGCAGTTCGCCAGAGGACGAAAGTCGGCGCACGCCGAAGAGAGTTTTCATTTGTTCTGTTGAGATTTGAACGGTTTCAAAGAGTCGCTGCTTGGTCAATTCTTGGAGGAAGACCTCATCTACATAGTCCAATAGCGGAGAGTCTTCATCTGCAAAATAGCAAGGGAGCACCGCTACTCTTGTGAAGCCAATGGGGAGTCTCTCGGTAGGATAGAGGTTTTTAGGAAGAAACGGTTCGGCTTGACGCACTATCTTTTCCTGCTCGAATCGGCGACAGGAGCAGAAGGCGAGAATGACGCAAAGTGAAATTGGTAGGTATGGAGTTTTCATTTCTTCTTGCGATTGATACGAGTAAATGGAGGGTTCGTCATTTTTTAGACGCAAAGGAATTCGTAAGGGTTTGCATTTGGGTGCTGATTTTCGATTGCATCTCTTCCATTTTAATAAAACCTTGGGTCAAGGCCCTTTCCCGCTGTTCGAGATAGCGTTCCAAGTCTTCTATGCGATCATCGATGCGCTTGTTCTGGGCACGTATGCTTTCAGCATGCGCTTGATAGGTTCCCTTGTAACCGGATGAACTGTCTCCGGAAAGGAAATTACTGAGAAAATCATTCAAATCATAAGTGATGCCTTGGTATTGCCTGTTGGTAGTGCCGGTGTTCCTGTCGTCTGCTGTTGCGGTTGCTTCGGCAAAGAGGGCTTGAACTTTGTCGGGGTTGGCTAAAAGTTCGGCAGTAAGGTTAGAGGAATTCTTCATTTGCAGGCGATCGCTGCCAGTTCCGAAATCAAGACCAATGTCCGCTAGTCGGAATGAACTGAATTGAGGAGAGTACTCTACCCAAGCACCTCCGTTCCATTCGTAATAATTAACTATTCCTGCCTTGGTTTCGTCTGCCTTTACTTTTACCTGATATCCTGCGTCAGTCCCTCCAAGTCCGAGGTCTGCTTGAACGCTTGCCAGCAGGGCATGTGTACTGACCGTGAGGTCCGTGCCGTCTTGGGCTATCTTGCTTTCGGAGTGTACGTAACTGTCGCCAAAAACTATCTTGCGCAATTGGCTGCCTAGACGACTAATCTCAATGTTGCTTGAAAACGTGCCCGCAGTGACATTTTCGCCGTCTTGATTGACCGCGACCAAGCTACGAACGTAATCTTGAGCATCGTTGAACTCTTCGACGAACTTCCCTATTGCGTTTTTCGCAGGATTCGAATCCCGTTCGATCTTGACGGTTCCTTGGTCACCTACCGCGCCTCCGCTGACGTCAAAGGTTATGCCCTCGTATCCGTGCACTGTTTCATCGAAGGAAGCCGTGTTGTTGTAGATTGTCTCGCCGTCGTTTATCTTGATGGCATAATTATTTCCCAATTCACTGCTCGCAGCTCGTCCTACACCTCGTGCAACTTGTTCCCATTTCGGATTAGTTCGGTCTAGGGATTGCCCGGGTGCAACATCTTCCAATGCTTGCCAGTAAGTCGTGGTAAGACCTATTGTCTCCTTGACGTAAGTTCCCTTCGTGTAAGTCGCAGCACTGTTGAAAGCAGTGTAGTCGGTTTCGGTAACAGGAGCTGCAATACCCATCAGTTCAAGTATGTTTCCAGTAGCTTGATTTGCGGTCAATGAATCCCATACGCCGTCGGGTTGGGCAGTGGATGCGGCTTCAAGGGGGCGTTCGTGCACGGTGAGCCCTATGGCTCCGTCTTCATTGTTCTTGACGACCAGTTTGTCGCCGACGGGGTCGTAATACATAGTCACGTTTGCATCGGAATCGTTTACCCGCTGTATGAGGTCGGCCACGGTGTCGTCGTTAACATTGTAATCTATTCGGACGGCACCCGTTCCATCACCGATATAAAAGACATCGCCTCCGGCCGAGAAGTTCCCACCGAGAAAGCCAGCGAAGTTAGCGTCGGCAATCTTTTCGGTCAAGCTGACAGACCCAAGGGGTTGGCTACTGGTGAGAACGGTTTCGGTTAAGGTGTCCCAGTAGTTTTGCCATCCGGCAGTGACTCCGGGGGTAGGCGTATCATTTTGTTGCCAGAAATCCGGATCGGTGTAGGTGAAGCCATATGCCTGATCTTCGGTCATCGAACTTTTGGGGCCAAGCAATTCCCAGTCGTCGGCGTTTGAAGGATTGGCAGGATCCTTGTTGGTGGTTGAGATGCGAGCCTTGTAGTAATTGAGAATTCCAGACCCCGAGTCAGTAGCTTCGAGAATCGTTCCCGGACTGTAGGTCGTTCCACCTGCGTAGGTTGGGATTGCCTGCGTTGGCCGCATTGCCGCCTCATTCGTGTCGTGGAGACCAAACGTTCCGTCATTTCCGGCAGAGGATTGAAGATTGCCGACTTGCTTCCAGATCGAGTGATCCACGGCGTTGGCGACAACTGAATCATTGGCGACGCGCGTCATGCCAGGTTTAATCTGTTGCCAATAAAGAGGGTCGAACTGGCCTGGCGCATCTCCGTTTGCATGGGCGATCTCATCCCACCACTGGCCAAAGTTAGCATCGTCGGGGTCAGTTAATTCGGTAGTGATTTCCGACCACCAATTCGTGTCAGTAAGGTCATTTAAGATGGCTGTATTGTCCGTCCACCAAGAAGCATTTGATTTGTCCTTCAGGGCGCCACTGGCATCCGTCCACCAAGCGACATTGGTTAGGTTTGTCAAGGTCGACGAGACCTCTTGCCAGTATCCGTCGTTGACGCCTGCCCCCAATGGTGCGGTGATGGCAATTTCCGGAACATATTCCCAGAAGTCGTCCTGAATGGAACCGCCGGTAAGGGTTCCTCCAGCTGGAAAGGTCACTATATCGGAAGTCACGTCTTGCCAGTAAGCGGTATTTGCTGCGGCGGCGTCTTGGCCATTTAGAGTTACCGCATCGGTGACGTTCGTCCAATATGCGGGATCTCCAAAGTTCGCAACTGCAGCGGTAACGTCGTTCCAATAATCGGTTGTTGCGGTAGGCTTTATTAAGTCGTTAGTGACCTCGGTCCAAAAAGTATTGGTGCCCAAGGTCGTAGCCAGTGGTTCATCGGTCCAGAAGTCGTTGGCGACCCCAGCGACTGGCTTGGTGACGTCGTCCGTTATCTTGTCCCAAAATGCGTTAGTCCCAGGTTGGTTGGCACTAGGGTTAGTAGCATCCGTCTCCAAGGTCCAATAATCATTAGTTCCAGTCGGTTTTGTCACGTCATTCGCCACTGAGGTCCAAAGCGTATTTCCCCCTGCTGAAGGATCTGTAGCAAAAGTGGTTACATTTGTAACCATTTCACCTTGAGCAACCATTCCCGCCAATGTCGTCTGATTGCCCGTGGAACTTGTCCACCCTGCGGGAGTAACTGCTGGATCAGTCGACTGAGCCGCGCCACTGGTGTTTTTATAAAAAACGTTGTCGGTTGGCGATTGTACCCATTGTCCATTGCTTGCCGTAGAGGCACCGCCTCTGCCGGCATAAGAGTCGGAAAACTGGTAGTATTGACCGCCCTCTTTTACTATAGATGTGGAAGTGGCGTAACCCGAAGTGTCAGTGAATCCGTTGTTGAAATCAATCACTTGCGAAGGTTTGTAAAATGTTCCCGCAAGTCCGCCCACTGTTCTTAATTTGTCGTTGAGGGTTCCGGAAGAAGGGTCGTAGGAAGCGTCCGCTTGATGATTGACAGTGTCCTTCAAGGCCATTTGGGCTGAGAAAACCCTGCCGTTTCCAGTATCGATTAGGCGATCGGTATTGGCGACGTTGCCCATGTCTGCTGCTGCTATTCCGCCAGGGAGGGTGAAGGTTGCTTCTGCCAGATTCGTCAATTTAGCCTTGAAGAAATCTCCGCCACTTTCGATTAAGGCGTTTTGAGCGTAGTTTGTTGCAGCTGTGTGGTTGGTAATCGTACCGAGGAGAGCTTTTGCGGAAAAAGCTTTGCCGGCGACATTGTCCAAGGCTCGTTCGCCCACAGCCATTGCCATTGCATTGGCTGCGTTTAGTCCGCCTGCTCCGAATGCATGTTTTGCCAATTTCCCATCCCCATGGGTGAACTTGTAGAACTGACCACCGTTTTTAACCACCTCGCTTCCGAGTCCCAGTGCCGGTTCGTAGTTGACCGTTGCGTCATGGGCTTGAATCAAAGCCAAATTGTCTTTTGCCGCAAAAGTTTTGCCCGCAACCGTATCCAGTGCGCGTTGATTAAGTCCCATTCCGCCGATTTGGCCAGATGTGAGGCCCGCACCCGCGGCATTGAATTCTTCCTTGGCGCGATCCGCGGCAGCTTTAAAATAATTGCCGCCGTTAACTACTATTTGTTTGTCCAGGGATTCACTAGGCTTGTAGTTAACTTTAGCGTCATGAGCTGCAATCAAGTTTAAATCGGCGAGAGCCTTGTAAATTCGACCATCGGCACCGCCAGCCCCAGCGGCGACATTGGTAGATAGCTGCCTGTAGTCGTTCGCACTTATGCCGGTAACGGCAGTATTTTCGGTATAAGCGGAAACATTAGCCCAAGCGGCTTTCGCCTTGTAGAAGTTTGTGGATGCCCCGGAACCGTCCTTGACGAATTTTTGCGCCATCGTGCCAGCAGCATTATAGATGGTCCTTTCTGCTTTTGCGGCAATATCTTTGAAGTCTTGTTGTGCTTGATAGAATTTGTTTTGCCCAGTGTGAAACACGTATTTGCCAGTTGCGTAGGTGTTGTCCACGTTGCCCCCATTCGCAAAATCAGTCACATTCGTCCAGTCGGCGTGAGCCTCGTAGAAGTTGGTCGCGCCCCCGGTCGTGTGGACATACTTTAAACTAGCTACCGCGGGGTCGTAATTCTTTGTTGTTGAGTGTGTCGTGACGTTCGCCCAGTCGGCGTGAGCCTCGTAGAAGTTGTTGTCGTCAGCTTGTACGAATTCGCCTGCAGTCCAAAGTGTGGGATGAGCGGTTGCCGTATCGGGCAAAGCACTCACGCTGTTCCAGGCTGCATTCGCTCGGAAAAATTTCTCATTTACGGCATTGTCAGCCGTATTTCCGACAACCAGGTCGTTCCCTGAGTAATTAACTTGCCCTGCGAGTCCAGCATGCTCGACAAAGCCGTTGTTGAAGCCGAAGTGAGTGGCTGGTGCTCCGCCCGCAGTATTCGCCTCATATATTCGACCTTTAATGAATATATGATTCGGTCGAAATTCACCCGTTCCTCCTGCCACAAACCATCCTGGCGGATTTGCGTTCTTACTGGTGGCGATTGCCTGTCCGATACTTCCGAAATTTTCGTTTGCGGTAAGGTTGGGAAGAGTCCTGTCTTTAACTGCCCGAAAATAAGAGCCATCGGCTGCTTTGACAATATCTCCGGCCTTGTAGGCGTTGCCAATTGCCGTTGTGCCCGCAGTGCTTGCGGTCGGTTGATGGTAGTCACCTCCAGCCCCGGTGTCCACCGAGCTGGAGAAAGTTGCCTGTCCTGTCGATGCCCCTACTCGATCAGCTGCCAAATCCTTCTTCAACTCCCAAAAGTCGTGCGATAAACTCGATAGAGAGACTTTTGCATTTAGAGTGTCGACGGTTTTAGTCCAAGCGGTAGTCGGGAAATTCTGTTGTGCTTCATAAAGGTAGCCGTGGCGGTATACGACATCTGTGGCGGAATACCCCTTGGCTGGGTCGTACTGGTCGTGCACTGCTTTACGGCGATACAAAACTTCTTTTCCCGAAGGAATGCCATTTGCAGTATAAATTCTATCGTCGTTTGCAGCCAAACCGGCTCCGCCGTTTTCATCTATATCATCTTGGCGCAACCAAGATGCCTTTTCCGGGTTAGTGAGGCTTGATGCTGAACCGCTCCAGATCGAGATGCCGGAACTGCCTTCATAGTCGGCGTCACGATTCAAGGAAACTTGATCAAGCAAGCGTAGAACCTTTAGGAAATTGCTGGTGTCGGTGGGCGATCCAAGAATCGGTGTATCGGTGAAACTTGGATCGTTTATCAACTCGTTTCCGTCGACAACCATTTTATCGTTGACCGAGTCGTATTCTAAGGAAACGGCTGTTTGATCATCTTCAGGATCAGATGCAATTCTATCTATCAGTTGCTGTAGGGTTTCGTCGAGGCTGGTAATTTCGTAAGTTCTGCTGGCAACAGTGAAGGTACCCTTCGTTATGGCAGTTTGAAGGGGGAGATCACTGAGTTTTATGTCCAAGCCTGTAACGGCAAAGTTTGTAGCGCTCAAGTGAAGCCCTTTGCCAAGCCCCTGAGGTTTGCGACGAATAGAAGACATTGAGGTGGAAGAGCCAAGCAAGGAAACTTCAATCTTATAGGAACCTGTCATGGCACCGGCCTTGATGTTGGCGGACATGAATTTAGCCGCATCCTCGTCAAGGTTTCCTTTTCGTGCCTCGAAGAGGTCGTCATTCTGCAAGGCGGTGGCAGCTCCCTTGAGTGTGTCCAATTGGCCTTTTAGGAGACCGAGCTCAGACATTTTCTCATCATTCTGCTGCTTCTCGAGCTGTAGGCGTTTTTTCGGAATAGCCTCAAGCTCAATAAGTTGATCGACAACTGGTTGCCAGTCAAAGCCGGAAGCCAAACCTGAAAGTGCTAACTCTGAACCCATGGGAAAATAATCAGGAACGAGGGGCTGTTCGAGAAAATGCTTGGGAAGTGAATTGAATGAACTTTTTAGAACTCATCTTGTGTACGTCATCACGTGTAGCATTGTTTATGCCACAGGATGAAATTAGCTTACCTAAATTGCAGGAGATTCAATAAACTTCACAATTTAGCCTATTTACCAACCTATCCCCGACAGTATGATGGCACGAGGCGGAGGGATAGTGCAACTATAGTCTTTTGGGGCTAGATTGAAAACACTTTTCCAATAGCTCCAAAAACCAATGGGCTCCTTCTGCTAAAGCCCAGTAATATTCTTTGTTTCTACAGATACTGGCCCAAGTCTCATTTTGATTTTTAATGTATCTTATGTTCTTCCTGTAGTTGACTAGTTCACCTTTGGTCTTTCCTTCAAAAAGTATACTCCAATCCAATTTCCTTGAGTCAACTAGCGCATTCATCTCATTGGCCAATTCCAGAATTTCCTTTAATTTAGGATTATTGGAATAATTCAGTTCGGCATATTTTGCCGGAAGCATTTCGATCTTCAGTGCTGCGGAAAGCGATTTATCAAAGATAGATTGGACGTGTTTTTGGGTCGGAGAAAAGATTTCATTTAAATCAATTTCATCTTTTTTGTCATGTTCGGCAAAAAGTTTGTTCAGGGCTTTCTCAAAGGATGAGGAGTCGCCGTTCGATATCCATTCGCTGGCCTGATCGAAAGTTTGGTAGGGGGCCCCTTTTACGAGTGCCCCGAATTCTGCTAAGTTGCGGTATTGGACTTGAGGGTTTTGGGCAATGAATTCTTCGAATGTCTTGAGGTAGACAAAGAGGCGTCCCTCCACTGGAACTTTTTCTTTGGTATTCCCGGGAAGGTTTTGCACGCGATCGATAGATGTATAATGGGAGCCAGAATCGCCATATGCAGAATCCTCAACATAGTATTTGCCGTCTTGGCGTATGGCCATGTCCTGACCGATGAAAAGAACTTTTCTGCAACCGAGAACTCGAGAAATGTCTAGAACACATGAGGAAACCGTACCTTTTTCTAGTATCTGAGTGCCTGGATTGTTTCCAGTTTTTTGCCTCAGGTTTGCAACTATGGGGTTTAATGTGTTCCAAGTTATCACCCTGCCGGCAAATCTTCTTATTATTTCTGGCAATGCACTGAATGGAGCTGCCAAAGGCACGTTATCCAGAGAAATGTTCTCGAAGCCTTGTAGAGTGGGAGGCATTGGGTCTGCGGTGACGACCAGATGAGGCCGAATTCCGCTATTTACAAGCTTCCTGTACGAACTGTTGCTACAGACGACTATAGCCTTTCCTCTTGCGGATCTAAGAAAGTCTATTGATTCATCCAAGGAGGGACCAGCCCCAACTAAAACGAAAGGAACATCGGCAAATCGGTTTGCGAGTTGGCCAATGTCGGGCGAATTGGCTAGCAAGGGGAGGTTTTCGAGGGTGTTTTTCTGAATATTTACCGCGGTGCGGACATTAACCTCGATTAGGGGTCTGATGACAAGATACTGCCTGACCATTTCATTGCGCATCCGATCGTAATAGCTTTCATCCAATGAATAAAGTGGAGAAAAGACGATCGTATCGACATTGCGCACTCCATTGAGGGCAACGGTTTCTATGTCGCGGAAAAATTCGTCATCAGGTTCTCCCACGCCTAGAAAAAAACGTTCATTCGCAAGAAGGGAGGAAACGTCGATGAGGCTCAGTGTTTCTCGAAGCAGAGCAGGATCTTTTTCCGCAGCAAAAAGATTAGTGCCTACCGGTGTGTCGTCGAGGAACTTAATAAGATGAGAACCGTCTCCGAAGCCACTTACTCCATAAAGTGACTCCGGGGTAAGGGCGAGACTGGAAAGCCATCTCTCAATTAGTTTGCCCGGTTTCTTGTCGCCGTAGGCGGGAAACTGCTTCTCTCCCTTGCGAATAAAGAGTATCGGGTCTTTTTCTGTTTTTTCGTAAAAACAGTCGTCCGATGAACGATCACCTACTTGGGAAAGGCGATGTAGCGCAAAGGGGAACCGCCCGCGCAGCACGGCCTCGTTCGCAGGGAGAATCGGCCTTGTGTTCACAAACCAGTCTCCACGGGTTGCTCCAGTTCGGTTATCGCTTCTTCAGTCAAAAACTTCATACTGCGCTCGAACAGAGGCACGAAACTTAGGGCGATTTCATTGGACAGGCCCGAAACATCGCCCGATTCGAAGCAGGAAAGAACTCGATTCAGGCATTCGGACTGCTCTGCAGCAAACTTATCCAACCCAGTCGACCATTCGGGAGAGTAAGTCTTCGCATACGGGGTGATATTGTCGAAGAGGTCGGCAAAAGGCTTGATTTTAGCTATGAACTCATCCATTCGCCGAAAAACCTCTGACCAGCCTATAGTCAGAATATTTTTAGAGTAGGAACGAAGGTCGTCACCGATTGCTCCCATCTTATCCAAGAATTCCCTGATTACCTGAAGGGTGAGTTCACGGTGAGAAAGACTAGAGGCATCGATGCGCTCAAAGCTTTCGGGTGGTTGTTCGCCTGAGAGCAAGTTTACGCCGTCGGAGACAAATCCCGTAACCGCCCTGCCCTGTTCGCTCAGGACGGTCATCAGCAGGTCGTAGATCTCGGCGGGGTTTTCGGGCGTCTCTCCTTCGAACACTACCTTCTCACCATCAACGTAAACTTCGCTCATCAAGTTTCTATTACACTCGGAGCGTTGCTCGATGACAACGGTAAAACAATGTATAAGTGAGTTGCCTTGGCTGGGATGGGAAGGAATTGGAAGAGAAAGCGAGCCCGTGCGTGGTCATCCTATTTAAAGCGAAAAATAAAAAATCATTTTTTTTCTAAAGTTCTTTTGAGGCTAGCCGATTTTACTAAGCGTCGAAGACAAGGAGGTCGACGGCAAGGGAACCGAAACCCTTATCAAAAATTCAGGAAAACAGGCGACAAGGATGTTGCCGATGAGAAAGTCAAGGAGGACTTAATATGTCTATAGTTATAAATTCAAATATGACGGCGTCGCATTCGGCGCTGAACATGTCTCGCGCTAATGATCTTTTGAAAAAGAGCATGTTGCGCTTATCCAGCGGGAAGCGAATCATATCGCCCTCTGACGATGCAGGTGGATTAGCCGTCGGCATGAAGTTGCAAAGCCAGCTTCGTCGCACCGCTGCCACCAAGCAAAACATCCAGAATGGGGTGTCCTTTCTGCAGATGCAGGACGGAGCATTGAAGGTCTCCGGGGAAATCCTGGACCGCATGGCGGAACTGAAGAGCTTCTTCAACGACGTCTCCAAGAATGCTCTCGACCGCGAAACCTACAACCACGAGTTTAAAGAGTTGCAGGCCCAACTGGTCGAACTCCAGTCGTCGAAGTTCAACGGAGTAAGCCTTTTCGCCAAAACGGAACCTGACAACAACCCCATGAAGATCATCACGACTGAGGATGGTCTTACGGGCAAGGTCGAGCTTAACCGCACGGGACTTTTCGAAAACCTCAAGTCCAAGTATGGCGCCGACGGCGAGCTCAATTCCGGATCACACGGTGAGTATCGTCAACTCGTTGGCAACTTCACGGTAGATGGCGGCATCCTCGACAGTAGTCCCGGGAAGACTTCTCGCGACTATGCTAATGGCGACGTCGTATACATGAAAGGCGTATCGCTTTCCGACTCCGGCTACTTCATGGCCTTGGGAGACGTTAAAGCCGGCACGAAGATAACGGACACGGCCAAGGCGACCTCCAGCTGGATTCGCCTTGCCGACAAGGGCGGCAAAGGCTTCGCCGAAGCATTTCCAAGTGCCGCCGATTATGACTCCACAACCACCAAGTACAATTCGAGAGGCGAGAAAGTCGCTTACTTGAAGGGCGACGTCGTTAGGGTTCCTGCCCATTGGGCCACCCCTGGTAGTTACATCTTCCTTGAAGCTCAGGCGGACGTGCCGCAAGGCATAGCTCTGGAGAAAGTGTTCAACGACAATCATGTCGGCGATAACAAGTTCTTCAATTACGTCGGACAAGATCGTTCCAACGGCGCCACCACTGGCGACAAACCCACCACCGAATACGTTCGAGCCAACTCCAATTTGGTTGAGCCTTCCATTTACACTTCGGGCACCAATGCCGCCGCGGCTGCAGCGCTGAAGTCACTGATGGCCTACAATACAGCCCGCAACCATACGCCGGGCTACGTCAAGGTCGGTAGCGATGTTTACGTCGCCAATAGCGACTGGAACGTAAAGTCTTGGACCGCCGGAGTCAGCTTCAAGGAAGGCGAGGTTATCTTCGACGAGAATCCCGGAAATGCCAATGAGCACGTCAAGGAAATCTCCTCCAAGGTCAAGGGCATCTTCACGGGTGCCGCTGCAACTATGAACGACTATGTTCTTCATCAAGGCCAGTGGTTTCAAGCCTCTTCCAATGTGACGAAGAGCACTGTACCTGTGGATCCTGCTTCCGTTAATAAAGAAGTTGGCACCAATGCCAAGGACACCGCTTTTGTCGCCGGAGACAAGATAAAGGATGGCACCGACATCTATATTGCTCCCAGTACGGTACGCGGTGAATTTAATGCAGGGGATGTCCAGTTGGGCTCTTACGTTCGCAATTCCGCTGATGGAGAATGGTATCAAATTGAGGCTACGCAAGGTGCAATAGCAAATTTTGCGGCTGCTCCATGGGCTGACACTACCTTTTACAACGCCAACGACATCATTGAGTACAATGGAACTTATTACAAAGCAGCTGCCAATATTGCTGGTGCTGCAGGCGTCAATACTCCTCCGGATACGGCTGGTTCAGGTTGGTCGCTCGTAACAGATGCTGCTGATCTAGGCTCTATTCAGGCCAATGGTTGGCTCGCCGCAGGTGATCTAACTGCTGCTGCATGGGTAAAGAGTCCTTGGGAGCTTGAAGCCAACCCCGAAGACCAAGCGGACTTCGCAACGAACGTCACTGCTGAGTACTCGGACGTCACCAATACCTCTCATTGGTCCAAGACGCACTTCGGTGCACTTACCGGGCAAACCGTAAGCGCCAGCTACACCCGTGGAGACAATATCTCCTACCAAGGCAAGCACTATGTCTATGTCTCGCATCTGGACTCCAACGATCCGACCTACGTCAGCCCGACCGACGACGGTTACACCGAGTTCGAAGATCTCTTGAGACTCGGAGCGGTGAGAGAGCTTTCCATGTACGTCGACACCATTGGTGGCGGTGGCGGAGCGGGTCTTCCAGATGGCGTTTTCTACAGGGCTAACCAGTCGCTCGATTACGTCGATCGCTTGCCCAACTCGGGAACGGTTCGCACCAGCACCATTGCCCGTCGTACGGATTCTCCGTTGCCTCCGGGAGACGAAATCTACAACTCCCAGGACGATCAGTTCTACGGAGGGCTCAACGCAGGCAATGACGGAATCTATGGCACCATGGACGACTTCTACGCCACGACGAGCGATCCTGCGATCGCCAAGTCTGGTAGTCACGTCGACGCCGATGCGGACAACAACAAAGATCTGCTGGACTCAAACAACAAGTTGCAGCACTTCAGCGTAGCCGACTTCGTGGACTACATCCAGTCGTTGGCCAACTTCAGAGCCGTAAACGGTGGCACCATGTCCCGGCTCGGTTATGCGGAAGACATGCTCGAGGAGAACGAAATAAACCTCGAGGCAGCCACATCCCGCATAATGGATGCCGACATGGCCGCCGAATCAACCAAGCTGGCTCGCCAGAACGTACTCGTCCAAGCGAGCGCCTCCATGGTCAGTCAAGCGAACCAAATGGCCAATGTCGTCCTCAGCCTCCTCCAGTAATCGGAGTAATACTGAAAGACTCGATAGCCAAAACGGTTAGAAGACTTCTAAACCTGATAGGGAAATCCAAATGAAGAGGATCCAACGATTCACACATTCGGAGAAGCCGCTCCCGTCCTCGTTCCAAGTGAACGAGGACGGGGAGGCCCCCCTTCAACTACGACGACTATGCGCCACGGCGGCGATGAATGCGTCGCCCGGCAAGCAGGATTCACTTTCCCATTCTGAAGCTCAGCTCCCAAGCCCAATTACCCCAAACCTTTTTCCCTACCACATTTTACAAAACCACGTAAGGCGACAATCTACGACCTAACGAAACCGTTCAACACTTACATCAAGCGATAATAATGTCCATTCGACGAAAGACCGAAACCACCTCTTCAGGAGAGCCAAATATGGCATCAGGGAGAGATGCGGAAAGCCGACTGAACGAAGTTTTGCGGCATGCATGCTTCCGACATTTCAAGGTATCCGCCGGAATTGCAAGTTTCCGCAACAATGCCTCGATGGATTTCGCTTTATCCTTATCCACTACCCCAACCCTACCCCTTTGATCCAAATCGCTTTTATTGAAAAAACAAATCACACCAATAAGAAATTCGCTAATCGGCTGCATCAAACGTAGTCGAGAACCAAGAAAGACATAACGCAAATGTCCATTATACAACAGTGCGAGGCACCTACCTACCCGGCAACTGCCAATCCGGGCGACAGTCGGGCGCTTTTCGCAACGGACGATCTCAAGCTCGAAGAGGCAAGATGCTCAACGTCGGCCAATGAGTCGAGCGGCTCGACGAATTGCCTTATTGATCAGTTGGCATTTGCCAATCGTGAAGCCGTGCGATCTACGCCACTGAATCGTACCAATTTATTTCCCGCCACATTGAAACCGGTCAACCCGGATACGACCATCCCGACCGAAAGCAAACCAAGAGGTAAGCTGATTCGATCGCAACTGGCCAAATCCCTGACCCAGGCCCTGGCAAACCTTTCATGATTCCTTTCACTACAACTGAACTCAACACCTTTCGCGTAACCCGCAAGGGATGCATGCGGGGTGACTCATTAGGAGCTATGCCTCGGTATACCTCTCCAACAAGATCAAGGACCTACCGGGCGATGACGACGACCGTAATCTAGGGAACTCGAACCATTTATATCTCCACTCAGAAAATAAAATACAAATTTTGTTAAGAAATTACTAAACTTTACCTAATATTATCCGATTATACATTCTGTAACAACTATTTACAATGATGCTTATTTACCATAAGGGATATTCATTATCCTTAATAAAGGTGTTGCCCAACCCGATTCGGCATAGCTCGGGCAACCCTGCCTGCAAGCGGGTGGAAACGACGCGACCTGCAACTAGAAGGGATTCGCTTGACCACGCCAGAGCTCCATCACGACACCCGAGATTCGACTTGATTCAACAGGGCGGCGATGGAGGTCGACGAGAATTTATTCATGCTTAAAACCACTACATTAATCGACTGCCAATTGGCTGACTTCCTCCTGCCAGGCGGGGTCTGTCGTCGACGCAGTGCGCAATCAAGTCCGAGCAAACCGACTGATTCCTGCGGACGAAAATGAGAGTTCCGATTCGAAGACAAGGATAACGACAAACCAATTGATGAACAATGCCACGTACTTATAGATAAATAGTTAGGCTATTTTTCACAAATAATTAATAAAACTTTAGAAATACATAACTATCATAATATAATGTATTATTATATACAGAGCCGTTGCTTGTTTGGTGCCTTGCCTAGATGTGGCAATCTCACTCAGCAATTGCCGATTAGGATGACTTCATCTCCTGGAGGACGCGTAAGTTGAATATGTCTTCCCATACGCTTGATTCAACGCGGACTTCGCTAGGCCTGTCCCCTCCCCTTGGTTCCATTCGCGACAGACGTGAAGGAAGACGAGGGAAAGGCAGTCGCAAGAGAGGCAAGCCCTCGTCGCATGTTCTCGTGAAACTTCCTACTGAATCCACCGACAACGAGCACCCCTTGTTAGAGTCCCACATGATCGAACCTTTTCTGCGCACCGTTGAACAGGCATTAGGCGAAGGTTCCCGCAAGGCAAAGGAAGCTCATAGGCACGACCCTCGGAAGGTCGAAGAAATACTACTATCCGGCCCGACCGCCGACAGAATCTAGAGAATCATAAGACAATGAAGGAAAAATACACTACAGACTCATCGCCGACGCTTAGTTTAGTTAGCGTTGCTCGCCAAAAGTCAAATGCAGCGAGGACGGCCCGCGCTAAAGTTGTTGTCGGAGGAAAAATCACTTCACCCGACCCAACGCTTCCCTTCATAGAGCGAATGGTGACTGGGAAGTCCGCAGAAAACTTTCAATCGAGAAAGCCCGAGGCGGCTTATTCCGAGGCGGTTCTTTCCTCAGTTGCGACCAATATCGAGGCAGGTGTTCGTTACCTTGAATCACAGGAGCATTCTCTTTCCGGAATGGGAGGTAAACTATCCGAAATCGCAGCTCTCCTGACAGCCAGTCGCTCACAACATGCGACTGAACCCGCACTGAACGACCTGCAGGTACGCTTCGAGGCGGCTCGCGACGAAATAAAGGAAGATTCCATGGCGACGCATGATCATGCGGCTTTGTATTCTGTAGAGAAAGCACCACCCGTCGTCGTTGCCGTTCCGAGTGCCGGCGAGTGGGAAGGTCTCGCCTTGGATCGAGTCAACATAGGGACTCCTGGCATGATAGCCATTGAAACAGGTAAGATTTGCGGGAGTTCTCCCGGACTGTGTCTGGATGAAGGATCAGTGAAGCGAGCCCTGAGTGATTGGCGTAACGCTTGCGTTTCCAATCGCCTCCAGTGGGGACTTCTCGTGGAACGATTGCACAGGGTTTCCGATCGAATGGCTTCTCTCGAAAAGGGCAAGACATGGTCCCTTCCGAAGGATCCGGAGTCCTTGAGTCAAGACGGAATCAGAAAGCCTCATCGAAGCAACTGAGTCATGAGCAAAATTCAAAACAACTTTCTCTCATTACTTTCAAAAACAATGTCGATCATAACAAGTTTCGACACATCAACCCCATCGAACCACCGACAAGGATGCCGGTAAATATCATAATCAAGGAGGAATAATAACATGCCAATCGTAGTAAATACAAACTCGGCCGCGACCACGGCCTCGTTTAACTTATCCAGAGCGAACGATGCTTTGCGAAAAAGCCTAGGACGGCTCTCGTCGGGCAATCGCATCGTAAGTCCGGCGGACGACGCCGGAGGTCTAGCGGTCGCCTACAAACTGGCTTCTAAACTGAAGCGAACCGAGGCCGTCAGAACTAATGTTCAAAACGGAGTTTCCTATCTGCAAGTTC
>Ga0209362_1001383_pt1 | contig 19702 bp, 18 predicted proteins | sample SaaInlV_165m_DNA_FD_184680 | JGI IMG/M metagenome (GOLD analysis project Ga0209362, IMG submission 184680) | Marine microbial communities from expanding oxygen minimum zones in the Saanich Inlet - Saanich Inlet SI037_S3LV_110m_DNA (SPAdes)... | ecosystem: Environmental > Aquatic > Marine >...
CTCTACTTTGTTAAATGAATAATCTAAAAAATAATTATCAATCAAAAATTCTATAATACTATAAAAATTCTTCTTTTCAATTTCTGAGAAAGAACTAACCGCATCTTTTAATTTTTCTTGTCCTGATAGAATTTTTTTCCAATCAATTTTTTCATTTTTAAAATCGAATTTTAAATTTGTGGCATCTTTAATATTCTTAATTTTGATACTATTTTTATCATATTGATATTGCATATTCTGAAATGAATATGTGTAAATATCATCTAGGTTTAATTTATTGTAAATTTTTGAATATTTTTTATTATGACTCTTAGTACATATCACATCAACCTTTCTATCACTCCAATTTAATATTTGAGCAATGTCTAGTTGATCTTCTATGGGTAAGTCTTTAAATTTTTTAAGTAATTTTGAATTATCAAAAAAATATTTAGTTACTGCAGCAATTTTTCCATCAACAAAATTTTTAATTATAAAATTATTTTCACTCAGATCTTTTATTAATTCATTCAATGAATAAAATTTTTCTTTTGGATGTAAAAATGTATCAACAATACCTGCATCATAAGAAATATCTGTATAAAGGTTTGAAAAAATTTTCGAGGGATGATTATTGTTTAATTTATTAACTATCTTTTTTATATTATCGATTGATTCTTCATTTTGTGAAAATTCTAATTTTTTAAAAACATTTTTTAATCCTTTAATCCCTTCGCTTTGTTGATTTCCATAAACCATCAAATAAAGAACTCCTTTGTCATCTAAATTATCATTAAAATATTTCAAAGCAGAATTGGGATCATCGAGATGATGGATTACTCCAGAGCTTATTATATAATCAAACTTGAAATCAAAATTTTGATTTCTAAAATCGTCACAAACTACTTTAAGATTTTTAATTCCATGTTTTTTAATTAGTTTTTTATGATGATTGAGACTCGTCTCTGATAAATCTACGCCAACGAAATTATGTATTGGATTACATTTAGCGAGAATTGCTGCTTGATCTGATCCACATCCAGCAACTAAAATATTCATTTTTTTTCTATTATAAGGAAATTCAGGCCACAATTTATGCCAGTGATAATTAGGATCGCATATTTGATATCTATTTTTTGTAATCCACTCCAAGTCTATATCGTCACAAGGTTTTGGATAAATATAATTATTATATTGTTTTGTTAGTTTTTTAATATTTTCACTCATATCTAGTAACTATATTTCTTCTCCAAAAATTTTATCAAATTATGAATAATAAATGTCATAATCAAATATATTCCACCAGCAACTATAAACACTTCAATTGGTTTAAAAGTAGTTGATATTATGTATTTAGCCACCCCAGTTATATCCATTAATGTAACTGTGCTTGCTAAAGAAGTTCCCTTCATCATTAAAATTATTTCGTTCCCGTATGCTGGCAAAGATTGTCTAATCGCTACAGGTATTTGAATTTTATAAAAAATAATTTTATTTGATATTCCTAAACTTTTTCCAGCTTCAATTATTCCTGGTTTTATAGTTTGAAAAGCTGATCTCAATATCTCAGAGGTATAAGCTCCTGTATTTAAAGCAAAAGCAATGATTGCACACCAGTAGGGTTCTTTAAAAATTACCCAAAGAAATGTTGTTCTAAAATATTCTATTTGTCCTAAACCAAAGTAAATTATAAAAATTTGTACCAACAAAGGTGTTCCTCTAAATACATATGAATATCCATATGCAAATTTATTAATAATAGGATTTTTATTTAATCTTAAAATTGCAAATAAAAGACCAATAAATAATCCAAAAAACAATGATAACGATAATAATTTCAAAGTGACTGCTGCTGCACCTAGTAACTTTGGTAGACTTGTGGCCATTATATTAAAGTCCATTAAAATCCCCTACTATATTTGACTTCAAGTCTATTTACTAATTTCATACTTAAAAAAGTAAGCATTAAGTAAATCAATGCAGCTACAGAATAAAATAACAAAGGGTCTCTAGTTGAGCCTGCTGCAATATAAGATTGTCTCATAATTTCAACCAATCCAGTTACTGATATTAAAGAAGTGTCTTTCAATGTTATTTGCCAAACATTACTTAAATTTGGAATAGCTAGCCTGAACATTTGAGGCATAATAATTTTAAAAAACTGAATATGTTTTTTAACACCTAAAACTTTTACCGCTTCAAATTGACCTTTATCAATTGATTGAATTGCCCCCCTAAAAACTTCTGTAGAATACGCTCCAGAAATAATACCAATTGCAAAAGATCCTGTAATAAATGCATTTATCTCAATGTATTCAAAATAACCAAATATTGAAGCAACATACATTATTGCTCCGCTTCCTCCAAAAAAGAAAAGATAAATTACCAGTAATTCTGGAACACCTCTAATAACTGTAGTGTAAGAATTTGCTATAAAATTTAAAAATTTATTATTTGATAATTTTAGAGGTGTAAAAATAAGGGAAAAAAAAAATCCAATAAACATAGCTGTAATGGACACAGCGATAGTCATAAGAGTTGCATAAAACAACTCGTCTCCCCAACCAATTTTTCCAAATGATAGAATTTCCATATCGAAAAGGCGACTAATTAAATAGTCGCCATTTCAAATAGTTGATTACATAGAAGCGTCAAAGCCAAACCACTTAATCGCTAGTTCGCTTATAATTCCCTGTTTTCTTGCAGTGTCAATAGCTTTATTAAAATCAGCTAGAAGTTTAGCATCTCTTGCACCCATTGTTCCACCTAATTGAGAAGCTTGTCTTAAACCAACTCCAACACCATTACCAAATGCACCACCTGAAAAAGTTGGTCCAACTAATACAACTGATTTTCCAGATTTTTCTGCATAGTCAGTAAAGGCAACTGCTGCTGCTAATGCTACATCACATCTTCCAGAAGTTAAATCTAAGTTAACTTCATCTTGAGTTTTGTAAGTTCTAACATTAACTTTACCTACATCACCAGACTCCAAAAAGTTTTGGTGAATAGTTCCAGTTTGTGTACAAACAGTTTTGCCAGATAAAGCTGCTGTAATAGTTTTTAATGCTTTTTTTGCATCACCATTTGGTTTGGTTAAACTTATTCCTGCTGGGGTACTCATACCTTCTAAACTTGAACCTTTCATTACAGCTAAAGATGCTACTTCATCCGCATAACCTTGGGAAAATGTAATTACTTTTTTTCTTTCGTCGGTAATTGACATACCTGCCATGATTGCATCAAATTTTCTCATTTGAAGTGCCGGTATCATACCGTCCCAGTCTTGCTCGACTATAGTACAATCTGCCTCCATAAAAATGCAAAGGTAATTAGCTAATTCAACCTCAAATCCAATAAGTTTGCCAGAAGCATCTTTTGAATTCCAAGGAGGGTATGCACCTTCAGTTCCAATTCTTATCTTATCAGCATATACGTTTCCGATTAATAATAATGAAACTAGAACAGTTAAAATTATTTTCTTAAATATATTCATTGTTTCCTCCATAAATTAGAGATAATTATTTCATAAAATTAATAATTAAAAAAGAAAATTTTTAGTGATTTATTGATGAGGAAAAATTCCAAGAACAATCAAAACTTGGTATATAAACCCTATTTAAAGTTGTATTTCCAAAATTTTTGTTAAAAACATCTAGCCATTTTTCTACTTGTTCTGGTTTTTTGTCTTGGCTACCGACCTGGGCTGTTATTACACCATTTGGTTTTAATATCCTAATTAAAGAATCCATATTTTTTGCAGCAAGATCTATGCAAAACTGATCATCATTAAGATCTACAAAAATTTTATCATATTTATCATCTTCAACAGATTTAATACTTTCAAAAGCATCGCCCCAGATACATTTAACCGAATTCTTTTCAGTAGATTTGTCTCCAATACTTCCTAAGTGTTTATTACAAACATCAACTACTTCAGGATCTAATTCAAACCAATCAATAAAACTAAATCCTTTTGATATACATTCTCTAGCTACACCACCATCACCACCACCAATAATTGCTGCATTCTCTTTATCTTTATTAAGTTTTAAACCTGCATTTACAAAAGTTGAGCTATATAAGTGCTCATCACTTGTTGCGACTTGTATTTCATTGTCTATAAAAAGTGACTTACCAAATTGTTCTAAATCTAAAATTTCAATGTGTTGCCCTACTTTAGATTTAAAATCTTCAAGTACTTCATTTACTACGTAGGACTTTTGTAATCCAGGCGTACTATAAATGTCGTGGTATAAAGATTTTGTATCTCTATTAAATTCTTTTTTTACTATTCTTTTATGTTTAAATTCTTTCTTAATAATATTAACTGCGACTGAAGGACTTATATTCCCACAAGTAAAAAAATCGAAACTTATAATTCCTTTTTCAGGAAATGTATGGAAACTAATATGGCTTTCAGCTAATAAGGCAAGAATTGTAAAACCCTGTGGTTCAAATTTATATTTAGAAATTTTAAGGATTGTTACATTTGCTGCTTTAGCAATTTTATTAATAACATTTTCAAATAATGTAGGGTCGTATTCTTTAGTTGTTCCTATTATATCTAGCGTTATGTGTTCACCAACTTTAGTCATGATAAATTATCCTTAATTTCTTATATTTATCCTTATAAATTTTTATTACTTCTTTTTTTTACTTCTTTCAAATAAAAAACTGCTGTAAAAGTTTATCCACAAAGGAGCAAATTTGAAAAATACCTGGTCAAATATTGAAGCAAATAAATACATAAAAAAGTATAAAAAACTTGGTCACTCAAAAGATCTCGCTCTACGTGTTTATACAACGCGATTATTAGGAAGAAACAGTGAATTAGTTCTACATGGTGGTGGAAATACGTCTGTTAAAACCACAATCAAAGATATTGATGGTAAAAATCATGACGTTTTGTGTGTTAAAGGAAGCGGATGGGATATGGCAGAAATAGAGCCTGCTGGACTACCGGCTGTTAAATTGCAACCTCTGTTAGCTTTGAAAAAAAAAAAATATTTATCTGATGAAAATATGGTTGCTTATCAAAAGAGAAATTTAATTGATATACAATCGCCCAATCCATCAGTTGAAACTTTTTTACATGCTTTTTTACCTTTTAAGTTTGTGGATCACACTCATTCGGATGCTATTATGAATGTTACAAATCGACCCAATGGATTAAAATTTAGTAAAAAAATATTTGGAAAAAATGTTGGTATAGTTCCTTATGTTATGCCTGGATTTGGATTGGCTAAAAAAATTAATGAAATTTATTCAAAAAATCCAAAAATAAACTGCTTAATTTTATTAAATCATGGAATATTCACTTTTGCAGATAATGCAAAAGAAGCTTATAGTTTAATGATAAAATATGTATCACAAGCTGAGAAAGCCATAAAAATACTTAAAGTTAAAAAAATTAAACAAATAAATAATTATTCTACAAAATTTACAATTAGCCAAGCAGCACCAATAATAAGAGGTCTTTTATCAGAAAATAAAGATCATAAATTTATATTAAACTATAGAATAAACAAAAACTTAAAATATTTTATTAATGGAAAAAATATAAAAAACTACTCTACAAAGGGAACTGCAACTCCTGACCATGTAATTAGAGTAAAACCATTCCCATTAATAATTACACCAAAAAAAAATTCTACTATTGAAGATTTTGAAGTTACTGCAAAAAAAGCTTTTAGTGAGTATAGAAAAAAATATATCAAATATTTCAATGTGAATAAAAATAAGATTAAAGAAAAAAAAGTAATGCTTGATACTTCCCCAAGAGTTATTTTGATTCAGAATGTGGGCTTGTTTGCTGCAGGAGATAGTTTAAAAGCAGCTAAAATAGCTGGTGATCTTACTGAAACAAACGCAAGAGTAATTTCATCAGTTGAAGAAACTTCAAGATATAAATTTATTCCTGAAAAAGATCTTTTTGATGTTGAATATTGGTCTTTAGAGCAAGCTAAAATAAAAAAAGCAAAAAAAACTTTACAAGGCAATGTCGTGGTAATTACAGGAAGTGCAGGTGCTATAGGATTAGAAACTTACAAGCTATTTAAAAGTTATGGAGCTGAAGTAGTATTGCTCGATTATAACTTACAAAAAATTAAAGAGATGCAATCTAAAACAACCGATCTTTGCATACACTGTGATGTTACTAGTAAAAAAAGTGTGAAAAAAGCCTTCAAAATAATTTGTGAGAATTTTGGTGGAGTTGATATTTTAATTTCTAATGCAGGAACAGCGGTTGGTGGCTCTATAGCAGAAGTTGATGATAAAATTCTTAGAAAAAGTTTTGAAGAAAATTTTTTTTCTCATCAAAATTGTGCATCAGAAGCTTTAAAAATAATGAAAAAGCAAAACATTAATGGTTGTTTATTGTTTAATATTTCAAAACAATCTGTAAACCCTGGTAAAAATTTTGGACCATATGGATTACCAAAATCTGCTTTATTAAGTTTATGTAAACAATATGCGGTGGACTATGGATCTTTAGGTATAAGATCTAATGGAGTTAATGCGGACCGTATAAGAAGTGGATTATTAAATGACAAAATGATTAAAAATAGAGCAAAAGCAAGAGAAGTTACAACCGAAGAATATATGAAGGGAAATTTATTGCTAAAAGAAGTAAAGGCTGAAGATGTAGCTAAAGCTTTTTTTCACTTAGCTATTTCAAAAAAAACAACAGGTGCAGTACTTACAGTTGATGGTGGTAATATAGCAGCATCATTAAGGTAATTTTTATTATTTATTTTTCTTTATTTGTTCTTCACAAAATCTTTTGGCTTTTTCTAAGTCGGTTATTTTGGACTCAGAAAGTTTTTGACTTCCAGCTAAACAGGCATCCACGGCTCTTTTTAAATTATGATCACTGAAATTTAGAATAACTACCATTCCAAGCACAATAAATACAAATATCAAAATATTTTTTATCATTTAAACATCTTTTGTAATGCATCATTAGATGCTTCACAAATACCTTTTTCAGTTATTAATCCCGTTACATACTTTGCCGGAGTTACATCAAATGCTAAATTCATAGATTTACTTTTCTTTGGATAAATCAATACTTTTTTAATATTTCCTTTTTTATCTAAGCCTTCAATCTGTGATAATTCCTCCGAATCTCTTTCTTCTATAGGAATATCTTTAAAATTTTTTATTTTCCAATCAATTGTAGAGCTTGGTAGAGCCACATAAAAAGGAACATTATTATCATGTGCAGCTAATGCTTTTAAATAAGTTCCAATTTTATTACAAACATCTCCTGTTGATAAAGTTCTATCTGTTCCAACAATACACATGTCAACATCTCCTCTTTGCATTAATATTCCACCTGTATTATCTGCTATAATTGTATTTGGAATTTTTTCTTCATTTAATTCATATGAAGTTAAATTAGCTCCTTGGTTTCTGGGTCTTGTTTCATCTACCCATACATGCACAGGAATTCCTTTTTTATGAGCATGGTATATAGGAGATGTGGCTGTTCCCCAATTAATAGTTGCTAACCATCCGGCGTTACAATGAGTTAAAATATTTACTGTATTTTTTTTTTTATTATAAATTTCTTCAATTATTTTTAATCCATTTAATCCAATATTTTTACAGAACTTTACATCTTCTTCACAAATTGCTTTAGCCTCATCCAAAGCTACTTTTAGTAATTCATTATTATTAACCCCTAATAATTTTTTCATCATACGATCAATTGCCCACTTTAGATTGATTGCTGTTGGTCTAGATTTAATTAAATTTTCAGAGCTTTTCTTAATAAAATTAAGGTCATTCTTTTCCATAATAGCTAAAACTAATCCATACGCTGCCGTTCCACCTATTAAAGGGGCTCCTCTAACTTCCATAATTTTTATAGCATTAATCGCATTTTTTACTGTTTTAAGATCTTTAATTATAAATTGATGAGGAAGTTTAGTTTGGTCAATGATTTTTACAGTATTATTTTCAAACCAAATCGTACGATATTCTTTTCCTTCTATTTTCATTTATTCAAAACTCTACCAGCAACTGTTTTTAATTTAGCTTTTGTTTTCTGAGTTCTTTTTTCTGGAGCTGTTATAATTGCTACATCTAAACAATTATTTGTTGGATCTTTTGAATCAATATGATTCTCAAAATTATTAATAATATTTTTAATCATAGCTTTTGCTTTTTCAGCATTATTCAATAATACTTTAATTACTTGTTGAACATCTACACTTTCATGATCTGGATGCCAACAATCAAAGTCCGTAACCATTGATACTGAAGCATATCTAATTTCAGCCTCTCTTGCTAATTTTGCCTCTGGCATATTCGTCATGCCAATTACATCTGCATTCCACGATCTATATAAATTCGACTCTGCTAAAGTTGAAAATTGAGGTCCTTCCATTACAACATAAGTGCCATTTCTTTGATATTCAATATTTTCTTGTTTAATTGCTTCTTCACATGAATTCATTAAACCATTTGATGTTGGGTGAGCCATAGAAACATGAGCAACAATTTCATCATCAAAAAAAGTCTTAGTTCTTGCAAAAGTTCTATCAATAAATTGATTTACTATAACAAACTTTCCTGGTGATAATTCTTCTTTTAAAGATCCAACAGCAGAAACAGACACTATATCTGTTACTCCTAATTGTTTTAATGCATCAATATTTGCTCTAAAATTAATCTTTGAGGGAGAAATAAAATGACCTCTACCATGTCTTGGAAGAAAATATACTTCCTTATCATTATAAAAAGTTTTTAAAATATCATCAGAAGGCTTGCCCCAAGGGGTATTTAAACTGATTAATTCTCTATTTTTAAATTCTTCAACATCATAAAGTCCACTTCCACCTATAATAGCTAATTTATTGTTTGCCATGTTTAAAAAATAATTTATTTATATCTTTATAACTTAAAGAAATATGGATTTAAAAGAATTTATTAGATCAATACCAGACTATCCTAAAAAAGGAATTTTATTTAGAGATATAACAACTCTCATTAAAAATGAGAGAGCTTTTGCTGAATGTATTGACCAGATTGTAAATAATAGTAAAAAATTTAAATTTAATAAAATTGCAGCTATAGAATCAAGAGGTTTTGTTTTTGCATCAGCTGTTTCTTATATATTAAAAAAACCATTCATAATGTTAAGAAAAAAAAATAAATTACCAGCTGAAGTACATTCGGTAGATTTCAAATTAGAATATGGTAAAGCAACAATTGAGGTTCATAAAGATTCTATAACTGAAGGTGATTCCATATTAATAATAGATGATTTAATTGCGACTGGAGGTACAGCTGAAGCTGCAGCGAAACTTGTTAAGATTTCTAAAGGTGAGGTAGCTGGATTTATATTTGTTATTAATTTATTTGATTTAAGTGGATCAGATAACTTAATAAAGAATGGACACAAAGTAAAAAACTTAATTGAGTTCCCAGGTCATTAATTTCTTATTTAGATAAAAAATTAATTCTATACCAGGATTTTTTTCCTATCATAGAGTTAAATAATCCTGAAAATCTTCCATAATATCTCATTTGTTTTTCTTTATTATAAAACAAAGTAAATATTATCATTTTAATAAAAGATCTTGTTAATTTTCCAAACATAGATGAAAAGGCATAGAAATAATTTTTATCTTTTTTAATATAATAAAACTGAGACCACATTAAATGCCAATTTCTAAAAATATCTGACTCAATCAAATATTCAGGATTAGTAGCAGCAGAACCTTTGTGTCCAAGATGATTAATTTTAAGTAAAGAACTGCAATAAACTTTGCCACCATTTAATTTGGTTCTTCTACATAAATCTGTTTCTTCCCAGAACATGAAAAAATTTTCATCAAAATAATTTTGTGTTCGCATATTTTTAGTATCAAGTATCATTGTACAACCAACAATCCAATCCACTTCTTTTAAACCTTTGTTATTAAATTGATTATTAATTTTATTTTTATTAAAATATCCTGCTGATGCATAATGACTCTGATCATTGTAAGATGCACCTATTATAGCAAATTCAGTTTTTTCAACTAAATAATAATCAAACTTGTCAAAAAAATCTTCATTATATTCTACGTCTGGATTTGAAATTAATACATAGCGCGTTTTAGTATTTTTTAAACCTAGATTGTTTCCTGCACCATAGCCTAAATTTTTTCCAGATAAAATTACTTTTACATTTTCATATTTCTTTTCAATCTTATCTTTAAAAAAATGATCACTAGAATTTTCAACAATAAGAATCTTTATATTCTTTTTTATAGAATCTATACAATTAAACAAAATTTGTTCATTTGTTTTAAAAGTTACTATTATAATTGTTAGATTTTCAAGATTATTCATAAATAATTATTTATTATGTGTTTTAAATAAATATATATATAAACTAATAAAATCTATGAAAAACTTACTTAATGAAAAAAATATCTAAAGATAGGTGCAAATATTAACTTAATATCTCTATGGCTAAAAAACTAATAATAGTAACTGGTGGATTAGGCTTTATTGGAAGCAATTTAATAGAGCTACTTCTAAAAAAAAAATATAATGTTGTAAATATTGATAAAGTTACTTATTCATCTAATTTTTATAATACTAAAAATTTTGAAAATAATAAAAAATATAAATTCATTAAATGTGATATAAATAATCCAAAAATTGGGAAAATTTTTAATAAATATAAACCATCAGGAATTTTTAATTTAGCAGCTGAAACTCATGTAGATAGATCTATCGATGGTCCAAAAAGTTTTATAAGAAGTAATATACTTGGTGTTTTTAATATCTTAGAAATTTTTAGAAAACATTATAAAAAAAATTCAAAAACTAAATTAATTCATATTTCAACAGATGAAGTTTATGGAGATATTTTAAAAGGACGCTCTAATGAGGACTACCCTTATAGACCTAGCTCACCGTATGCTGCTAGTAAAGCTTCGTCTGATCATCTAGTTTCTTCATATATCAGAACTTATGACATTCCTGCTATAGTTACTAATTGCTCAAATAACTATGGACCCAAACAACATCCAGAAAAACTAATACCCAAACTTATTTATAATATAATTTCCAATAAGAAATTACCTATTTATGGAAAAGGAACAAATTCAAGAGAATGGATCTATGTTCAAGATCATTGTGAAGCTTTAATTAAAATTTTTGAAAAAGGAAAAATAGGAAATTTTTATAATATAGGTTCAAATAAGAATAAAAATAATTTAGGAATTTGCAAAATGTTAATTAACATAGGTAAAAAAAATATTAAGATTGGACCTAATGTTAAAATTGAATTCGTAAAAGATAGACCTGGACATGACATAAGATATGCCCTAGATAGTAAAAAATTGATTAAAGAATTAAACTGGAAACCAAAAAAAAATTTTTCTGAAGGAATGGAAGCAACTTTTAAATGGTATTTAGATAATTTAGATTATTATTCTTCATTAAAAACTAAAAATGCCACTAAAAGAATTGGTTTAAAAAAGTAAATTTAAATGGTAGCGGGAAGTGGGATCGAACCACTGACCTCAGGCTTATGAGTCCTGCGCTCTAACCAACTGAGCTACCCCGCCACTTAAATATCGTTGATTTATAATAGATTTTATTTTAAGTGCAATCAAGTATTTGTCAGTATTTTCTCTTTTGACAGCTGATCTGTATCAATAATTTATGTCTTTTTATAATGTCAAGATTTATATTAATTAAAATAATGAAAAACTTTTTCTTAATAATTTTTTATTTAATACTGACAGCTTGTAATCAAAATAAGATTGTTACTATTGAAAATTTAAATAACGAACAATTATTTGCATTTAAAGCACAATCAAATTTATACTTTTTGAAAGATCAATCAAAAAATACTATTGAATTTATCGAATATGCAAATCATGAGTATTTGGCAAAAAATAAAGTAAAAAAAAAATGTACAGATTTTATTAAGTATAAAAAAATGAAACAAGCAAAGTGTAGGTACATGGGTAGTAAGTTCACTGAGCGCTTAGAAACAGCATTAGATTAATATTTTATTTCTATTGATTTAAATAGTTAAAAAGTATTTGGCCAATTTTTATATGTCCATTAATGTTAAGATGATCATCTATAACAAAAAAATTTTTTTTATCTAATGGAATATTTAAAAATTCAATATTCTCGAAACTTTTATTATTCTTTGGAAAATTTTTTAAAACCATGTGTGGTTCTTCTATAAACACAATTATAATTCTTTTATTTTTTATATTCAGATTTTCTTTTATAATTTTTAATAAATTTTTACTATGTGAATTAAAATCTATATAAATTAAATTTTTTTCTTTAAAAATTTTGTCATTAATATCTGCAAAAAACAACCTCATAGATCTTTTATAATTTCTAAGTATAAATTTAAATTTTTGCAAAAAATTGTTTGCTTTATTTTCTGTAACAACGTTAAAGTTATTAATTTTATAAGTCTTATCATAAGACGACACTGTGTTTTCAGTTAAGTCATTTACATTATATTGAATAATAATTGTTTCAAATTTATCAAAATTTTTAAGTTGTTTGAATCGTTTAATTTCCCTAATTGTACCGTAGCTAGAAACAGCAAAATTAAAAACTTTTTTGTTTAATTTTTTTTCTAAAACATATGAAAATGTTTCATCATCATTAACACCCCAGCCCATTGCCAATGAGTCTCCAAGGACTGCTATTGATTGATCAATATTATTATCTAAAATGCTTTTATTTTCTCTATAGTATTCATTAAATGTCAACTTAGTTTTAAATTCTGAGTTTAGAAACAAACAAGTCCCTTTTTTTGGAACGTATAGTAAATTTTTATCAAACTTAACACATTCTTTATCTGTTTGATAAATATTTCTTAATCCTGAAAAATATAATTTTTTTTGAATCGATTTTATCCAAAACAGATCATAAACTTTATTATTTTTTAATGAAACATAACTAAAGAAAAAAACCAAACAAGTAATCAAAAAATAATTAACTATAATTATAAAACTATAACCAATAATTTTTTTCATGACTGTGAAATTTTATTTGACCAATTATCAATAGTTTTCATTATTTTTACAGAGTCATCAATATCTATTAATAGTTTATTATGTTCTCCATTCATATTATTAAAACTGTTCGACACCTTTTCTAATTGGTTTGCATAAATATCTTTTGAGGATACTGTAAATTTTTTATAATATGATTTTCCTTTAAAGATTTCTATATAACTTTTTTTTTCTGGTAACCAAGGTGATGGAATGTTCATCATACCTTCATCGCCATAAATTCTACAAGAATTTTGATAATTTTCTTTTAAGCTAACTTTCGCTTTTGCTTTTATCTTTGATTTAATTAAAAAATCAATTTCCGCGTAGTTATCTACGCCTGTTGTTGCGTAGCTTCCTTTCGAGCTGATATATTCTAATTCTTTATCATTATCACAAAATAAGTAAAAAAAACTTATTGGATAACAGCCTAGATCTAAAATTGCACCACCTCCAAAATCCTTATTAAATAATCTTGAACTTTTGTTTACTTTTCTAACCTTAAAACCAAACGTTGATTCAATTTTTTCAATATTACCGATTTCACCACTTTTTAATAATCTTAGAATTTCTGTTGTCTGCGGATGACTTCTATAAGCAATTGCTTCGTGAAAAAATACCTTGAATTCTTTAAGAATTTTTTCAACTTTTTTTACTTGTTTAAAATTAATAGTAATAGGTTTTTCACACAAGATTTTTTTATTATTGTTAGCGCAAATTTCTATAAGTTCTAAATGACTATTATTTAGAGTCGATATATAGACAGCATCAATATTTTTTGAGCTTATTAGATCTAGATAATCACTATACCTATTTTTATTATCTATATTAAAAGTATTTCCAAATTTGTTTAATTTTATCTTTGATCTACTTGCAATACTAATTAATTTTGAATTTTCAACATTTTGAATTGATTGAGCAAATTTTTCACCCATGTTCCCTAACCCAACTATACCCCAATTAATCATATATATTTATGCGAGTTTTGCTTTGATAAATTTGATAGACTTTAAAAGATTGAAATAATCCCTATAATACCAATAACAACACTTATTAAACTAAATAAAATCAAATTTTCTTTGTGGTCTTTTTTTTCATTTAATTTAATTCTGTTTAATAGCTTGTTAACATCTACAATCTTTGATCTTACAGAGTTTCGAGGTTTGGATAAAATAATTTTCTTTTGATCTAAATCATATCTTTTTTTGTTAATCAGATAGTCGTTTTGCATAAATATATTAAACCATTGATATCAAAAATCTTCAATTAATATTTTTTTATAATTTTATTATACTAGCCTGTTTTTTTTACTTTTTAATGGAGATATTTCTAAATCTGCAGGATATTTTATTTTGGCTACCTCAATAAATAGATTTTTATCCTGTAAATCACTATTGGACACATTTGCGTTAATATAACCAAATGATAAATTTTTATTGTAGTTAAATGAATAATTTCCAGAAGTAGTTCTTCCTACAATTTTTTCTTCTAAATAAATAGGCTCGTCATGAAGTAGCAAAGGTTCACCTGGGGCACTTTCTTTAAGAGACAACATAACGAACTTTTTTTTAAGTTTTTGTTCTTTAATCTTTAAAAGAGCTTCTTTTCCAATAAAATCTGAGTCTTTTTTATAACTTATTGCAAAATCTAAACCAGCTTCATACTGATTCTCTTCTGGTGATATATCGTGACCCCAATGCAAAAAACCACTCTCCATTCGCATTATATCCATAGCGTGCATTCCACAATTTGAAATATCATAATTCTTACCATTTTTAATAAGCAACTCATATAATGTATTTGCGTCACTCATTTTAACATATAGTTCAAATCCTAGTTCTCCTACGTAGGATAATCTTTGAACCCAAATATTGATTTCATCAATCTTTATTTTTTTTGATGTGCCAAATTTAAATTTATCATTAGAAAAGTCATCATCACTTATATTTGACATCAATTCTCTACTTTTTGGACCAAATAATCCTAATACACAATAATCATCTGTTACATCTATTAAATCAATATTTTCAGAAAGATGTTTTTTAATATGAAATTTATCTCTTTCTCTTGTTGCAGCTGAGCTTATTATTCTAAAATAATTTTTATCTAAACAAACTACAGACAGATCAGTTTCTATTCCTCCATCTTTATTAAGCATTTGAGTGTATGTGCATTTTCCAATTTCATTTTTTATATTGGCAGTACATATTTTTTGTAGTTCTTGATGTGCTTTATTTGATTTTAATTCAAATTTTGAAAATGGTGTTAAATCAAATAATCCAACATTTTCTCTAGTATTTTTTGTTTCAAATTTTGCAGCAGAATACCAATTTTGTAATCCATAACTGTATTCATACTCTGGTTTGATCCCATTATGAGAAAACCACATCGGTCTTTCGTATCCTCCTGAAACTCCAAAACATGCACCAGCATCTTTAAGAGATTTATGGTAGGGAACTAATTTTATATTTCTAGAAGTTTTGTGTTGTTTAAAGGGCCAGTGCATACCATAAAGGTCACCTAGGGTTTCCGTTATTCTTTCTTTTATAAAATCAATTTGTGAATGAAATTTTTGAAATCTTTTAATATCATAATTAAAAATATCTTCATTAATATGTCCATTCATTATCCATTCAGCTGTAATTTTACCAACACCTCCTCCACTACCAATTCCAATACTGTTAAGTCCACAACATAAAAAAAAGTTTTTTACCTCTGGTACTTCTCCTAGAAGAGTATTTGTGTCAGGAGTAAACGACTCAGGTCCTGCAAAAAATTTTTTTATGCCGGCTTTTTCTAATACAGGAAATCTTTTTATAGCCGCACTCAAATATGGTTCAAAGTGTTCAAAATTTTCAGGAAATTCACCAAATGAAAAGTCTTCTGGAACTCTATTTGTTTTATCAAAAGCTGCAATAGATTTTCCTTCAAATATTCCAACTAATATTTTCCCGGCATCTTCTTTAATATAACTGCTATTATCAAAATCTCTTATTGTAGGTAAATTTTTTGAAAGATTTTTAATTGGTTCAGTAATAATATAAAAATGTTCAGCTGGATAAAGAGGAACACTAACACCGATTTTTTCTCCAATTTGTCGAGACCACATTCCAGATGCTAAAACTAAATATTCACATTCAACTTTTTTTCTATTTACAATAACACCTTCTACTCTTTTGTTTTTTATTAATATTTTTTCTACAGGAGATTTTTCAAAAATTTTTGCACCTTCTAATCGTGCAGCTTTTGCAAGCATATATGTTACTCCAACTGGATCAGCCGCTCCATCACCTGGCATTAAAATTCCTCCAATTATATTTTTTTCATTTATAATCGGAAAATCTTTTTTAATCTTTTCTTTACTTAAAATTTGAACATCAACATCGTAAAGCTGAGCTGTAGTTGCTTGTCTTTTTAATTCTTCCCATCTTCCTGTGTTTTCAGCAATGGAAAGAGCTCCATTCAATTTAAGACCAGCTGAATGATCAACTTTTTTTTCTAATTCTTTATATAAGTCTAATGAGTATTTTCTAATTTTTGTAATTGCTGCAGAAGGTCCTAATTGACTAACCAAACCTGCTGCATGCCAAGTGGTGCCTGATGTTAATTGGTCTCTTTCAAGTAAAACTGTATCCTTCCAGCCAGATTTTGCCAAATGATACGCAACTGAACAACCCACAACACCTCCTCCTATTACAACTACTTTAGCATTTAATGGAATTTCTTTATTCATCAAGAATGATAATATAATAAGAAAAAGTAAATTAAAATAAATAAAAAATGAAAATATTTATAACTGGCTCATCTGGTTTCATAGGTTTCAGTGTTGCAAAACATCTTTTAGAAAAAGGTAACAAAATCCATGGATTTGACAGTCTTAATAATTATTATGATGTAGATTTAAAAAAAGCACGACAAAAAATACTGTCTAAATATAAAAATTTTTCTTTTTCGAAAGGAACATTGGAAAATGAAAAATTTTTAAAAAAATCAATAACACGTTTTAAACCTACTATTATAATACACTTTGCTGCTCAAGCAGGAGTAAGATATAGTCTAGATAATCCAAGAGTTTATTTGAACTCAAACATTAGCGGTACTTTTAATATTATTGAAACTTCTAAACTACTAAACATTAAACATTTATTAATTGCCTCAAGCTCTTCCGTTTATGGTGCAAATAAAAACATTCCATTTAAAGAGATAGATAAAACTGAAACTCAATTAAGTATTTATGCTTCAACTAAAAAAGCAACTGAAAGTCTTGCTCATTCTTATTCACATCTTTGGAAAATTCCTATTACAATGATGAGGTTTTTCACTGTTTATGGACCATGGGGAAGACCCGATATGGCTTTATTTAAATTCACAAATTTAATAATTAAAAATAAAAAAATTGATATTTATAACAATGGAAATATGTATAGAGACTTCACATATATAGATGATGTTGTTAAAGGAGTTTGTTCTTTAATAAACAAAAGACCTAATAATAAATTGAAAAAATTTAAAGATGATAGCTTGTCACCGGTAGCACCATTTAGAATAGTTAATATTGGAAATTCTAACAAAGTAAAACTTGTAAGCTTTATTAAATCTTTAGAATCTGAATTAGGTAAAAAGGCTATTAAAAAATACCTACCCATACAAAAAGGGGATGTGAAAATCACATTAGCAAATACAAAGCTTTTAAAACAACTAACAGGCTTTAAACCAAAAACCTATTACCAAGATGGTGTTAAAAAATTTGTGAAATGGTATCTAGAATATTTTAAAAATTAAAATTTTTATAATGTTTTTAATGGATTAACATATTCATATCCAAAAACATCAGCAACAGCTTTATAAGTAACTTGTCCTTTACAAACATTTAGTCCAGCTAAAAAATGCTTATTTTCACTTAATGCTTTTTGATAACCTTTATTTGCAAGACTAACTAAAAAAGGAAGTGTCGCATTATTTAACGCAATTGTTGAAGTTCTTGGTACTCCACCTGGCATATTGGCTACACAGTAATGAACAACATCATCTATTATGTAAGTTGGATCACCATGAGTAGTTGGTTTGCTAGTTTCAACACACCCACCTTGGTCTATTGCTACGTCAACAATTACTGATCCTCTTTTCATTATTTTTAACATATTTTTGGTAACTAATTTTGGTGCTTCTGCGCCTGGAATTAAAACTCCTCCTATAAGAAGATCTGCTTCTTTTACTAAATTATTTAAATCTATTTTATCGCTTTGTTGTGGAATAATCTTATTACCAAACATCTCAACTAGTTGTTTTAATCTCACTTCAGATTTGTCAACGATATGAACTTTAGCTCTCATTCCAGTAGCAATAATTGCAGCATTTTCCCCAACAACTCCTCCACCGAGGATAACTACAGTTCCTCCTTCAACTCCAGGGGCTCCACCTAACAAAAGCCCTCTTCCTTTTTGATTTTTTTCTAGGCAATGTGCTCCCGCTTGAACTGACATACGTCCAGCTACAGCACTCATTGGCGCAAGAAGTGGAAGCCTTCCATTATCATCTGTTACTGTCTCGTAAGCAATACAAACACTTTTTGATTTAATTAAGCCTTCAGTTAATTCCTTGGCTGCAGCTAAATGAAGATAAGTATAAACAATTTGATTTTCTCTGATCATTTTAACTTCACTAGATTGAGGTTCTTTTACTTTAACTATAATATCTGCGTCGTTAAAAATATCTTCAGCTTTATTAATTATCTTGGCTCCAATACTTTTATAATGGTCGTTTTCGAAACCAGCTTCAAAACCACCATTATCCTCAACTAGAACTTCATGTCCTTCTGAAATTAAAGTTTTAACACTATCTGGAGTTAAACCTATACGGTTTTCTTGAGGCTTTATTTCCTTAGGTACGCCTATTTTCATAAATTTCTAACTTTGCTGAATTGCTAATTTTACTAATTTTTTTGATTTTTTTGAAAATTAGTAATACCTGTTCTTAACTTATCAATAATCTCATCAATATGTTTTTTTTCGCATATAAATTGAGGGGCAATAATTAAACAATCTCCAGTAGCCTTAAAATTTACACCAGCCTCATAACAAGATTTAAAACATTCAAATCCAGCTTTACCTGGCTTTGTATTTAGTTTCATATCAATTCCACCCATCATTCCATAACCTCTAATATTGTCTACAGATTCTAAATCTTTAAGTGAAAATAGTCCTTTTTGAAAGTAAGGAGCTAAATTCTTTGCTCTATTAAATATGTCATCTTTTTCAAAAATGTCTTGCACAGCTAATGCAGCAGCAACAGCTACAGGGATTCCTGAATAAGTATAACCATGAAATAATTCAACAGTTCCAGTAGGTGATGCATCCATTACCGCATCATAAATTGAGTCATTACACGCAACTACACCCATTGGTACAACACCGTTTGTTGTAGCTTTTGCCATTGTCATAATATCTGGAGTAACTCCAAACTCTTGAGATGCAAATTTAGAACCAGTTCTTCCCCATCCTGTAATTACTTCATCAAAAATCAAAAGTATTCCGTGCTTGTCACAAATTTCTCTAAGTTTTTGAAGATATCCTTTTGGTGGAACTAATGTTCCAGTTGATCCAGCAATTGGTTCAACTATACAAGCTGCAATGTTTTCGCCACCAAAGTTTGCACAGATAGATTCTAAGTCGTTTGCTAAA
>Ga0209362_1001388_pt1 | contig 19628 bp, 21 predicted proteins | sample SaaInlV_165m_DNA_FD_184680 | JGI IMG/M metagenome (GOLD analysis project Ga0209362, IMG submission 184680) | Marine microbial communities from expanding oxygen minimum zones in the Saanich Inlet - Saanich Inlet SI037_S3LV_110m_DNA (SPAdes)... | ecosystem: Environmental > Aquatic > Marine >...
GAAAATAATATAAAATATCTTTCAGGAGTTACAATAAACTTTGATGGTGCAAACTCTAATTATATTTTTTAAAATTATTTTTTAAATTCAACATTTGGTTTATCAGGTTGACCTGCAATAGCAATTAATCCGCCATCACGTAACTGTTGAAGTAATTGCATAACTTCTTTTTCAACTTGATTTCTTTGTAATCCTGTTTGTTGTGCAAATACTTCTACCAAATCAGTAATTTTACGTTCACCATTACAAGATTTCCAAAAATCAACAATAGCTTGATTCACCATAAATCCTTGTTCATGTTCATTAGCTAAAACCATTGAACCATCTTCTTGTTGTACTAATTTTCCAACTCCTTGAGGTAATGCAGTTTCATAATTAATTGGAGCAGGAGTATTTAATCCACCAGCACCCATTTCTTTAATTTTGAGTTTCCCTTCTTCAGTCATTTTATCCATTGTCCATGCAGGTTCCCATACAATATCAATTTTAACATCATTCACTCCTGGAACTTTTTTAGCAAATCTTGTTGCATCTGCAATTAATGTTTCATGTAAAGGACAACCCTGTGTAGTCATTGTCATTTTAATATTAACATCATTATTTTCTTTAACATCAATTCCATAGATTAATCCCATTTCTACAATATTAAGAGGAACTTCAGGATCCATACATTGTTTCAAAGATTCCTCAATTGCCTGGGCAGAAACTGTACTCATATTTCATACAACAGTTTGAAAAACAATAAAAACTTTGTATTAATTAGCTTGGAGTAACTAATTATCTTGAAATAACTAATTATTCTATAATATCCATATAATTTTACTTTAGATATAATATATTCATAAAGTCTTTTTTTTGAGTATAAATAATATTTTTAATATTTAAATTAAAATTTACCAATACAAGAGCAACAAAATATCAAAATACATTTTTTTAGATATATCTAAATTAAATCTCATAAAAAAAATAGAATATGTTTTAATCAATAATATAATATAATAAAAAACAAAAATTCATTTTTATACTCAGTTCTAATAAATATAATTGAATAAATTGAGTAAATTAAATTTTGAACTTGATGTAGAAGCAAATAAAATAATTTTAGAAAAATTATTTATTGATTATGAATATTATTCAAATTATTTAAACCAAATTGAATCAGTAGAAATAATTAAAAAAAATGATGATGAAGTAATTACAAAAGAGATTTTAGTATTTGCAACATATTTGAAAAATAAAATTACCCAAACTAGTAGTCATAAAATTAATGATGATGTATTTTTTTCTGAAATTTTAGATGGACCAGCAAAAGGAACAATTGTAGAAGTAAAATTTTTATCAGAAGATTCAAAAACTAAAATTATCATTGATGTAGAATTAAAATTATCATTAAAAGCAAAAATATTCTATCCAATAATAAAAAAAGCATATAAACAATTTTTAACAGGAATTTTTTATAAAATGAATACCCATGCACTTCAAATATAATGAATATAATGAATAATATGGAAGAGTATTCAAAAATAATTAATTGGGAAAATGTTTTTTTAAAATCTGATGATTTTAAAAATAAAAATCCAACTAAATTTACATTTTTAGAGAATATCTTTTATGAAGATTTTTATAAAAAACTTTATGAAACATTTCCTAAAATAGACACATTTACAAAAATTGAAACTCCAGATAAATCTGCATTTAGAAGATGGTGGGGTAAAAATGTAAAAAATGGAATACTTGATCCAAATGAAGAAGATAAGGATGTTAGTCCAGAATGGAATTTATTTTATAGATATTTACATTCTAATGAATTTATAGAAAAAATTCAGAAATTTTCAAAAATTAATGTAAACAAAACAAAACATTTTGTTTTTTTAAATATGCTTCGTGGTGGTTATCAATTACCTCACATACACGATGTAGGTCCAAGTACACTAATTTTAATAATATATTTTAATAAAAATTGGCCAAATGGGGAACCTGGTGGAACTTATATTTCAAAAGATGAAGGTTCAGAAATAATTTTTGAACCATATAATTTGGAAAATAGTTGTATAATTTTTCAAGATGGACCACATGCGGAGCATGGAGTACGATATCTAAATAGAGATACAGAACGAAAAGGAATTCAAATAACTATAGAAGGCTTTTCAACAGAAGATGGCTGGTCCTCTTATGACAATAAAATTGAAAAAATAGAATTATAATATTTTTAAATTATAATATTAACTAGTTTGAAATAATTTTTGGATAGATTCTTCAAAAGGAGCAGTAGCCACACCTTTTTCAGTTATTATACCGGAAATTAATTCCGGAGGAGTCATATCAAATGCGGGATTGATCACATTGATGTCATCAGGAGCTGTTTTTCTATCACCGATACCAGTCACCTCAGTTCCATTTCTCATTTCAATTACAACATCTTCAGCTTTAGTTTCCATATCAATTGTAGATAATGGTGCCGCAACATAAAATGGAATTCCATGTTGTTTTGCCATTGTTGCTACTTGATAAGTTCCAATTTTATTAAAAACATGACCGGTCTTTACAATTCTATCTGCACCAACTACAACTTTGTTTACCAATCCATTTGCCATTGAATACCCTACAGCAGTATCAGGAACTAAACTAACATCAAATCCATCATGTTTTAACTCAAAAGCAGTTAATCTTGAACCTTGTTGAATTGGTCTTGTTTCAGTAGCAATTACTTTAACATTTTTACCACTTTCTCTAGTTGCACGAATAACACCTAATGCAGTTCCATATGCAACAGTAGCTAAAGCACCTGCATTACAGTGAGTCATGATTGTGTCATTATCATTAAAAAGTGAAGCACCATTTTTTCCCATTGTTTTATTAATTTCAATATCTTCATCAGCCATTTTTTTTGCAGTTGAAATTACTAATTCTTTTATTTCTTCAACTGAATTTCCAGTATTTGCAACCTTCATAATTTTTTCCAATCCCCAACCTAAATTTACCGCAGTAGGCCTTGTTGCAAAAAGAATTTTTCTTGCTTCCTCTAAATCTAAAATTAATTCATCTTTTGAAGTTGCTTTACTTTGTAATACTGCTAATCCTAATCCAAATGCACCAGATACTCCTATTGCAGGCGCACCACGTACAATGAGAGTTTTAATAGCATTTGCAACTTGATTGAAATCATCATATTCTACAAAAATTAATTCATTAGGAAGCTTTGTTTGTTCAATCATTATTACTTTATTATTTTTCCATTCAACAGTACGTAAAGATGAATTCATTTTTGATAAATCATTCATAATAATTTTTAAAATAATACCCTATTTTAACGAAATAGTTGTTTTGTGAAATTATAAACATGGAATAAAATTCAAACATTATATTATAATCATATATACTAATTTTAGTGATTACTCAATTAGATCTTGAAAAAATAGATAGTAAAAAAATGTTCAAGATATATGATGATTGGCCAGAAATTGCAAAAAATGCTTATTTTAAGGCTGAAACTAAGTTTAGAGAGCCAGTTAAACATATTGTATTTGCTGGTATGGGCGGTTCAGGTACAATGGGAGATTTTTTCTCAGCGATCTTATCTAAAACAAATTTACATGTAAATGTTGTAAAAGGATATCTTCTTCCAAAAAATGTTGATTCACAAACATTAGTAATTACAACTAGTGTATCTGGAAATACTATTGAAACACTTACTACATTACAAGCAGCAAATAAAATTGGATGTAAAATAATTGCATTTTCATCAGGTGGAAAAATGGAAGAATATTGTAATCAAAATAGTATTGAATTCATAAAAATTCAGAAAAATCATTCTCCTAGAGCATCTTTTGTAAATTTTTTATATTCAATTTTACGAACATTAGAATCAATCTTTCCAATTAAAAAAAATGAAATTAAAAATTCAATAAACCAATTAGAAATAACTAGGCAAAATATTTGTTCAAATAATTTAAAAACAAACAATAAAGCATTAAATTTAGCTTTATCAATAAATGAAATTCCTTTAATTTATTATCCATGGGGATTTGAAGCAGCTGCAATCAGATTCAAATGTTCACTACAAGAAAATGCAAAAATACATGCAATCGTAGAAGATGTTGTTGAAGCTAGTCACAATGGAATAATATCATGGGAGATTAAATCAAATGTTAAACCCATTTTACTTCAAGGAAAAGATGATTATGAAAAAACTAAACAAAGATGGAAAATATTTGAAGAATATTTCAATGAAAATAATATAGAATTTGAAAAAATTACTTCAATTGAAGGAGATATAATTTCTAAGCTAGTAAATTTAATTTACATATTAGATTATGCATCCATATATTTAGCCATAATTAATAAAATAGATCCAACACCAGTTCACTCTATTGATTATATTAAAGAAAGGTTATAGATTTTAAATTATTTTTAAAATATTTAATTATTAGAATTAATTAATTTTAACAAGTTTACAATATCATCATTAGATATATTTTTTGGATTATTGTCTAAATGTTTTCTATCAGTTTGAATTAATTTTGCTGCATTTTGTAAATTTTGTTTTAATTTTATAGGTTTAAAATTTAATTTATCAACTAAAAATTTGAATCTATCATAGAATTTTGAATTATTAAATTGGTGAGCAATTGTTGTTGTGAATGATAATGCATGACCATGAGAAATGCCTTCATTAGAGTAAACATATGATAATGCATGACCAAGAGTTGTTGAAGAATTTCCAAAACCTAAACCAGAAATCATAGCACCGTAAGCTAGATTTTCATATGTTCCATCAATTAGTGCCTTTTCTAAAATATCAAAAGCTTTTTCACAAAGAAATTTTGTGTAAATATTTGCAAGTTTACTATCAAAAGCTTCTGTACATTGAGCACATGCATCAATTGCAGAATTTTTAATTATTTCAAATGGGGCATCTTTGATAAAATAAGGATCAACTATTGAAATATCTGCAAATAAATCATCACTATGAAAACTAGTTTTCTTTCCATCTATTTGCAATACTGAAATTCTAGTTACTTCGCTGCCACTTCCAAAAGTAGTTGGAATTAAAATTTTTTTTGTTTTTAATTTATTAGCTACAAATTTTGCTACATCTAATGAACTTCCACCACCTAAACCAATCACAGAAGAAAAAGTTTGATTATATTCAGAAAGAATTTTTTCAACTGTTTCCATTGAAGGGTTTGATTCAGTTGAATCAAAAAGATGATAATTTTTAATGTTAAGGTAATCTAACCAACCTCTAGATTTTGCTCCAGGGGAGGTAATGATAAGAGAATTTTTTTCAAACGAGAATTCTTTGATAGAATTCATTCCAAATATTATTCTATTAGGCTGTCTAATTGTATACAATGATTTTTCTTAATTTGAATATTCTTTATAAGTACAATAGCAAGAGACGTGATAATGTCCAATAATAAAAAATTAAAAGAAATTTTAGGGGAAAAATCTATTGTGAAAATAGGGGGCGCATTTGATGCATTATCTGCAAAACTTGTAGAAGTAACTGGGTACGATGCAATTTGGGCAGGAAGTTTTGCTATTTCAGCAACTCATGCATTACCGGATGCAAGTATTTTAACAATGACAGATTTTCTTAAATCTGCTGAAAACATGGTTGATGCCTGTAATATTCCAGTAATTGCAGATTGTGATACTGGATTTGGAGGACCAGCAAATGTAAGTCATGCAGTAAAAAAATATGAAAAAGCAGGAATAGCAGGAATTAGTATTGAAGATAAAACTTTTCCAAAACAAAACAGCCTTTTAGAAAATTCAAAACAAGATCTTTTACCAGAAAAAGATTTTGTAGCAAAAATTATAGCGGCAAAAGAATCAAAAAAAGATCAAGATTTTATGATAATTGCACGTACAGAAGCTTTAATTGCAGAAAAAGGAATGGATGAAGCAATTAGAAGAGCTGATGCATATGAAAATGCAGGTGCAGATGCAATTTTAATTCATTCTAAAAAAAATACTCCAGATGAAATTTTTGAATTCTCAAATAAATGGAAAGGAAAAATTCCATTAGTAGTAGTTCCTACTTCATATCCATCGGTAAAAGTCAATGAACTTATTTCACATAAAATAAAAATGGTAATTTATGCAAATCAATCCTTACGTGCAGCACACAATATAATGTTAAAAGTATTACAAGAAACAATTGAAAAAGAAAGTTTAGATCAAGTAAATATAGAATTATCAAGTATGAATGATATTTTTAAACTTCAAGAAATGTATAAAATTAAGGATCAAGAAAAAATGATTGAAAAGAACTTAAAAGAAATGGGTTACATAAATTGAATGAAAAAACACAAAGAAAAATTTTTAACATATTAAAGAAAAAAGGAATTAAAAATTTTGTAGGAGTTCCAGATTCAACAATGAAGTATTTTATAGATGAAGGATTAAAAAAAGAAAAAATTTTGATTTCAACTAGAGAGGAAGAGGCAATAGGAATAGCCGCAGGAATGAGTATGTCAAATGAAAAATCATTAGTATTTATGCAAAATGCAGGATTTGCAAATTCACTTAGCACAATTACATCACTCATTAAACTATATGAGATTCCAATGATATTGTTAATTGGGTGGAGAGGTTTTCTAAAAGATGATGCACCAGAGCATGAAAAAATTGGAGAAATTCAGCCAGAATTAATTAACATTATTGGATTAGAATCAAAGATCATTAATGACAAAAATTTTAAAAATGTGTGTGATTGGGCAATAATGAAATTAAAAAAGGGGAAAATAATTGCCTTAATCATAAAGAGAGATTTCCTTGATTAGAAAAGAAGCGATAAAATTAATTGCACAAGAAATTGGTAATCAACCAATTATTTCAGCAAATGGGTTTATGAGTAGAGATTTGTATGAAACAAATGAAAAAGAAAATAATTTTTACATGATCGGATCAATGGGGTTAGCTTCATCAATAGGACTAGGAGTTGCACTCTCAAATCCAGAAAAAAAAATTCATATCTTTGATGGAGATGGGAATATACTAATGAATTTGGGATCATTGGTAACAATTGGTTCATTAAAACCAAAAAACTTCATTCATATTATTTTTGACAATAAATCCCATGAATCAACTGGAGGTCAACCGACAAATTCAAAAATAATAGAATTAGAAAAAATTGCAGAAGTTGCAAAATTTAAAACATATAAAATTTCTAAAAAGGAACAAATTAAAAAAATATTTTCTAAAATAAAAAAAGAGAATGGACCAATTTGTATATTGGTCAAAATTGAAAAAAGTAATGTTAGAAGTATTAGAGTAGACATCACTCCACCAAATATTAAAACTAGATTTATGAAATCGTTGAAATGAATGCAATAATAATAGCAGCAGGTTCAGGTAAAAGAATTAGTAATGATGTAAAAAATATACCAAAATCAATGGTCAAAGTGAACGGTAGACCAATTATTGAATATCAATTATCAGTATTAAACAAAGCAGGAATTAATGAAGTCTATGTAATTACAGGTCCACATAGTGAAAAATTCAATATAAAAAATATAAAATATGTTAAAGATGAAGAATATGAAAAACATGATATTTTAGGAAGTTTAATGAAAGCAAAAAAATTTTTTGAAAAAGATACTTTAATTTTATATTCAGATATAATTTTTGAATTAAAAATAATTAAAAAAATTATGAATTCAAAAGAAGATATTTCTATTGCAGTAGATATGAATTGGGAGAAGAATTATGAAGATAGGACAGAACATCCAAAATCAGAAGCTGAAAATGTGGAATTAAAAAATAATTCAGATATTATTAGAATTAAAAAAAATATAGAAAATATAAATAATAATGTAGGTGAATTTCTAGGAATTATAAAATTTGCAAACAAAGGTAGTGAAATATTTATTAAAAAATATGAGGAGTTAGTAAATAATAATAATGGTTTATTTCATGAAGCACAATCAATTTTAAAAGCATATGTAACAGATATGATTCAAGAATTAATTGATTCTAACATAAAGATTAAACCAATTTTGGTTTCTGGAAAATGGTGTGAAATAGATACTATGCAAGATTTAAAAAATGCTGAAAAAATATTTTGTTTTTAATCACGTTTATTAATTAAATTCTGTAATTCAATCCATAAAACTTCTTCAATTTTTTCTCCTGTTTCAATTAAATTATTATTTTCATTTGGATCCAATTGAAGGTTATAGAGTTCTTTAGTATTATTATACTCATTAAAAATTAATTTCCAATTAGATGTTCTAATTGATTTTGTATTAGGTTCTTTTGGGGGAGCTTTATCTTTTAGAGGATTTCCAGTTTCAGAAAAAGCATATTGCTCAAAAATAGATTTATCAGTAATCAAAGGCAATAAAGATTGACCATCCAAATTAGAACATGCTTTATCTAATGGAATTTTTAAAAAATCCAAAATAGTGGGCATATAATCAATTGTACGTATTTGTTGTTTAATTTCTGAAGGGTCAGAATCAGGAATTAAAAAATATGCAAAATTTCTAAGTGTGTAGTCATAACAATAAGCACCATATGCTCTTTCACCAAGTTTTTCACCTACACTAATACCATGATCAGACATTACCAAAATTATAGAATCTTTATCTAATTCTAGTTGATATATTTTTGTTAAAATTTCATCCAAATAGGATTCTGCTGCTTGAAATAAATTGTCATATCGTAATTCATTTCTTTCTTTATTTACAAAAAAATCATCACTATAATTATCATATACTTTAAGAACTTCATTCATAATTCCAGTATGAATTTTACTATAATGTAAATATAAAAAGAAATTATTATTTGAATCTCTTTGATTCATTTTTTCTAAAAGAGTTTTATGATTTTTAACTAAATCATCATTCAATTCATCATGTACAACATAATTATCAAAGCCTTGTTTTGGGACTACTAGCTGATTAATTACATCAGCATGAGTATCATAATTTTTTGTTTGTAAATATTCAGTAAGTGTTTTGAATTTATCTTTTTTAAATTTGAAGGTTGACCAATAACTATTTGTTCCAGTTCTAGAACCATATGATCCACTAAAAACAGCATGCATTGCAGCAATTGTATGTGGCGCATATGTAATGGAATTTGAAAAAAATATAGATTTAGATTTTAATTTTTTAAAAATATTAGAGTTTTGAGCTCGATCAAGTCTTCCACCATCTATCATTATAATTATGACATTTTTTTGATTCATGATGAAAAATTTAGAATATTAATTATTACCCTTTGGATTAAACCATTGCATGGTTTCAGAAATAGCCCTTTCTGCATTGTTTCTACCAACTACAGAAAGTTCTCGTTGAGGATCACCTGAAATTTTTCCACCAATTCGTAAAACCAAAAGTTTTCCATTTCCACTAAAATTATGTTTAATGAATGGTTTCATGTATACTGAATCATTAGGATTGATTAATTCATTAGATTGTGTATTATCTAATTTCCAATTAATTGAAATTGGAGAATCTCCAACATTGTAAATATATTGATGTAAACCAGATTCTAAATCTAATTCAGAATTATTAGAATTTAGTACTTTAATTTCAAAAGATTTAGAAAAAGGCAATACTGATGTATTTGCTAATTCATTAAATTCGTATGATTTTGTATTTTCAGGATAAAACCACATTTTACCTTCTTTATTATGCTTAACAATCACTTTATCCTCAATTTCATCATTAGGAAGTAAATCTCTGAGATTAATTGTTAATGCATGTGCAATGTCTTTTAAATTAGAAATAGATGGAATTTTTGTTCCAATTTCAAATAATTGTAATTCAAATATAGAAATTGAAGTATTTTTTGATAATTCTTCAAAAGATAAATTAGAAATTTCTCTATGATACTTCAAAAGAGATGCACTAGAAGATTCCTTTGATGAAAAATCTAAAGCAAAATTAGTACCGAGTTCTACCGACAGTCCAGACAATTCTTGTTGAACATCTCCAGTAAGTTTTCCTCCATAAGTTAATGCTAAAATTAAACCAGGTTCTTTGGCACCTTTTCTAGTTGTAAAAGAATGTGGTGTAAACGGAGTGATATACATGGAATCTCCGGTATTCATAATTGCAATTTTTTTATTTCCATCTGAATCTCTATAATAGAAATTTACTTCTCCAATAAAATATGTAAATTGATGCATAAAATGACCATTGTTCCATTGAACTTTAGAATTTGTAGCATCATTGTCATCAACTATACACAAATCAAGAATCCATTCAGGTCTAAATGGAGCTACAGTGCTCATTACGGTATCTCTGTATTCATAATAGGGATTTCCAGCTCTATTCATAATACGACTAGATTTTTTTGATTCTTCAGATCTCATGATTTTTATTCCAGATGGACAATCATCCTGAATTACATAAAAATCTCTAGCATTAACTGGCCAAATTGTAATTGCTTTATTAACAATTTCTGAGGATAATGGTTTTTCACCTTTGATAATTGAATTAATTTCATCTAATGAAATTTGTAATTCTTTTGCAGCATCTTCTGGTCTACGTTTAATATCATTTAAGATTCCAAGAAAATTTGAACCTGTTTTTAATCTTGAATGAAGTGTTGTAGAATTAGAGTCCAACATACAAATTTAATTCAACACTATTAGTTATAATTTGTTACTAAATTTGATTATAAAATTATATTAAATGTAACCCATTTTTTAACTTCATCGTTATTTTTTCTAGATTCTATCATTGTGATATTTAATGATTTTAAAAAAATTAATTGTATAAACCCGTAATGAAATTCAATTCTAGATAAGTACAGTAAGTATGAATAAAAAACAGAAATAAATTATAAATATCCAAGCTTTTTCAATTCTTCTTCAATAGATTTTTCATCATCAGAATTTAAATTAGATTTTGATGTATGAGAAAAGTTTTGTTGAAGATCTAAAATATTTTGTAACATTATCTTACAAATAGATGGGTTTTCTTTAGCAATATTTTTTTCTTCATTAGGATCAATATTTAGATCAAATAAGAATTGATTTTCGGATGTATTTGTTCGTGAACAAAGAAATTTGTATTCTGATGTTCTTAATCCTATAAAACTTCCAAGTTTATTGATTTTTCTACTTCCATTTTCAATATAAGCAGGTAATTCAGAAATTTTTTCATTATTAAATAAAGGTAAAAGACTTCTTCCATCAACAAGATCTGAATAATATTTAATTCCAATAATATCTAAAATAGTAGAAAAAATATCTACATGTCTTACTAAATTAGGAATGGAATGATGAAATTTTAAATTATTACCATAAAAAAATAGTGGTATTTTTAATGATTCATCATATAGAAAATCAGTTCCCCGATTTAAAATTGATCTAGATAATTTTTTATCATTTTTTATGGAATTAGCAAAATCAGTTTTTTTCTTATCCTGTAGTGTAGATAGAATTTTTGTAGAAAGTTTTTTGGGAACTATTTTATTCATTTTTTTAAAAAATTTATTTGGAGTATAAGAAAAATTTTCATCATCAGTAAGAGGAATATAATCTCCATGATCCGAAGTAAAAACTAATAAAGTATTTTTAAAATCAATATTTTTAATAAATTTTCCAATCCATTCATCAATGTATGAAATCATTTTATCATATCTGGTTAAACCAAATTTATTTTGATTAAATTCATCAGGTAAGTAAAATGGTTGATGTAAATCCATTAAATGAATAAAATAAAACCAAGGGGATTTAGATTTTAGTAATTTTAAAGTAGTAATTATTTCATTGCCAATTCCACCATGGAGTTGAATCCATTCATTTCTTTTATCATAAATGTATAAATTATTTAAATCAAAATTTATTGTTAATTTTTTAAAAAAAGAGAGATCAGGACAGGTAGAAGTTAAAAAGTATCCATTATTTTTAAGAAGATCAAAATAAGTTGGAAAATCATGATTAAATGATGTTAAAGAAATATTTGTTTTAAAAGGATAAGCACCTGTAAAAATACTACCCAAACTTAAACCCGTAGAATCAGAAGTACTAATAGTATTTGAAAAATTTACTCCATTTGAAATTAATTTATTAATATTTGGAGTGTAACTACTTCCAAATAACTTATCAGATCTTAGAGAATCAATACTAATAAAAATAATATTTGGTTTCATTTTAATTTCCAATTATCCTTAAAGAAATCATTTATTTTAATCGTAAATCCCCCTTATTATTTTCATAATTTTTATTCCATGAATCATGAATATTTTTTATTAAATCTATTAATTTAGGTTCATTATTTAATAAATTTAATACATCATCTTTCGAAAAAAATGTTTTTAGTTTAGAAAAAATTTCACGAGCAAATTCCAAATCTTCTTGATAATCAAGAGTAAGACGTAAATCTTTAGGATAAATATCAGTTAAAACTAAAAATTCAAATTTAGAAATTTTTGAATTTAAGAAAAACTCTCTATAACCAGTTTCTGTATTTGTACTTAATTTTAAATTACAAATTTTTTCTAAAATACTTTTTGTAAATCCAGCTGGAATAAATCCATGTATAAAGTGATTTGAAGGATTAAAAACATTCTCAGAATCATTTCCAATTAAAAAATCAATATTAGAATTTTGTAGTTTAATAGCTATTTCATCGACAAAAAAAGGATCAGTATAGATTTTATCACCTTCAACATCTATAATTATATCAGTATTGAATTCATTTGCAGCATCTAAAAATCTAGTTAAAATATCCTTTTCATTTCCACGAAAATAAAGAATTTTTTCTTTTTCAAGAAATTCAATTAATTCATCATCAGTTGAAGAGGTAGTTGTACAAACAATAATTTTTCTTATTGATGAACATTTTTTTAATCTTTGAATCAGATGTAATAATGCAGGTTTACCGTCAATTATCTGTAAATGTTTTTTAGGTAATCTAGTACTGTTCAAACGAACGGGAATAAATATATCACAATTAATTTTTTCCACTTCTAAGATAAAATTTAACTATAATAAAAATAACATTATTCTATTAGACCATTTGCAGTCCAACCACCATCAACATAAAGATCTTGTCCAGTAACATAATCTGAAGCATTAGAAGATAGAAAAATACATGGACCAATAAGGTCAGAGACATTTCCCCATCTATCTAGAAGTGTATGCTTTTGCCTAATCATTCTAGATTTTTTATTTTCATAACTTTTTTTTGTCATATTAGTTACAAAATATCCAGGTCCAAGATTATTTACTCGAATTCCATATTTTCCTAGATCTTTTGCTAATGATTTTGTTAGCATTTTTAATCCACCCTTGGAAGCAACATATGCAGGATTATTTGGAAAACCTAATTCTGCATTAATACTAGTCATATTAATAATAGAACCACTACGTTGTTTCTTCATAATTTTACCTATTATTTGAGAACAAAGAAAACTACCAGTCAAATTAACATCTAATGTTTTTTTCCAATCTTCTAAAGAATATTCCTTTGAAGAATTATTTGGTATTGTAATTCCTGCGTTATTTATTAGAACATCAATTTTTTTTTCATTTTTAGAAATATTTTTACAAATTTTTTCTAATTGAATTTTATTTGTAATATCACATTTTTTTTTAAAATATTTTTTTTTTGGATCACTTTTTGGAAAGGATTTATCTATAGCATAAACAATTGCAGATCTTTTTAAGAATTCATCTGCTAAAATGGATCCAATTCCTTTTCCAGCCCCAGTAATAATTACTACTTTATTTTTTACTGAAAAAATATCTTCCATATTCATGATAATTCAAATTAAATGGAATTAAGTATTTCGACTAATTCTATAGGTGTTCCATCAGGATCTTTACAAAAAGTAACTTTAACAAGTCCATCAGGTGATTTTTGTGGTGGAGCATTAAATTTAATATTTTTTTCAGACAAATTTTCATATAATTTTTCAATATCCTGAACAGTAAATGCAACATGTGATGCTCCAATAGTATAAAAATTTCTTACTTCATTATCATTATGTGATTTAAATTCTAATAATTCAATCAAAGTAATGTTATCATTTGCAGATAATTTTACAGTTCTAACTTGCACCTCATCTAATGATAACATATTATCTAAATGATTACCATGTTCAGCCATATCTCTAACTATTTTTAATCCCAATAGATCTCTGTAAAATTTTAATGAACTTTCCATATTTTTTACTACAATACCAACATGTCTTACTTCTTTTATCAATGGATGAACATACGATCACTATTATAATATACTTATCAAGATTTTAGAAGAATATATGAATAAAAAAATAGAATTAATTAAAAAAATTAAATTAGTAATATCAGATGTGGATGGGGTATTGACTGATGGAGGAATGTATTATTCTGTAAAAGGTGATATTCAAAAAAAATTTCATGCTAGAGATGGTATGGGTATAGCGATATTACAAAGAAATGGAATTCCAACTGTCATAATTACAAAAGAAAAAAATGAAATTGTAAAAAAATGGACATCAAAAATGAATGTTGATAAATTATTTCAAGGAATAAAAAAGAAAGAATTACTACTTCCAAAATTATGTAATCTTTATAATTTGAATAAAGAAAATATTGCATACATTGGTGATGATGTAAACGATTTAGAAATTATGAAAAAAATTGGATTTTCAGTGACTCCCAAAAATGGAAATATTGAAGTAAAAAAAATTGCTAATCACATATCAAAAATTAATGGTGGAGAAGGAGTGCTTAGAGAAGTTTGTGATCTATTAATTTCGACAAAATTTGGCAAAAAGAAGAAATTATACTAAATACACATTTATAAAAAATTATTTTTAAGAAAATGATATGGTTCTCATAACTGCAGAAATAGGAATTAATCATAATGGAGATATTGAAATTGCTAAAAAATTAATTGATATGGCTAAACAATGTGGGTGTGATGCAGTTAAATTTCAAAAAAGAACCATAGAAAAAGTTTATTCGAAAGAAGCATTAGATGTTATAAGAGATAGTCCATGGGGTAAAACTAATAGAGATCAAAAAATGGGTTTAGAATTCAATAAAAAAGAATATGATATAATTAATTCTTACTGCAAAGAAAAAGAAATTAAATGGTACTGTTCTGCATGGGATATAGATAGTCAATTATTTTTAAGAAATTATAATTTAGAATATAATAAAATTGCATCGGCAATGTTAACAGATATAGAATTTTTAAAAGTTGTAGCTGATGAAAGAAAATATACTTTTATTTCAACTGGAATGAGTACAATAGAACAAGTTGAAGATGCAGTAAAAATTTTTAGTGATAAAAATTGTCCATTTGAATTACTTCATACTAATAGTACATATCCTATGAAATTGGAAGAAGCAAATTTAAAATGTATTGAAACATTACAAACTAAATTTCATTGTAATATAGGATATAGTGGACATGAAAGTAGTTCATATTTAATTTGTATTGCAGCAGTAATGTTAGGTGCAACATCAATTGAGAGACACATTACATTAGATAGATCAATGTATGGTTCTGATCAATCTGCATCATTAGAAAAAGCAGGTTTAGAAAGACTAGTTAGAGATATCAGAAGATTAAATATAATTTTAGGTGACGGAGTTAAGCGTATTTGGGATTCAGAAATTCCAGTAATGAAAAAACTTAGAAACATAGATTAAACTATTTCATTATAATTCGATTTAATCTACTTTCATCTATAATCATCTCATTATCAAATGATAGTACATGAATTATGTATTTTGCAACTTCTTTAGGATTTAAGAATGTGTTAAAATCTTGATTAGTTGAAATTTTTGCCATGTCAGTTTGAGTAGAAGCTGGAGAAACAGAAATTACTCTAATATTTTTCTTCTTTAATTCTGCATTTAGTGCTCTAGATAATCCCAAAATTGAATGTTTTGTAGTACAATAAATAGATCCATTTTCAAATCCTGAATATGATGATGATGAACCAATCATAACTATTCGTCCCCATTTTTTCTTACTCATATTTCTTGAAAATTCTTTTGATAAGATAAACGGTAATTTTACATTCAAATTCATACATTTTTCATAATCATCAATTGTACTTTGTTGAATAGATTTTATCATGAAAATTCCAGCAGAATTTACAATTATATCTATTGAAAAATTTTTTTCTTTTATATTATTAAGTAAATTTTGTATATTTTCTTTAATTAGAAGATCAGTTGCTAAAAATTCAATTTTAATATTTCTATTAATTTTTTTGAGTTGATTTTTAAGTTTTAGAAGTTTAACATTATTTGTTGATGTAAGAAATAGATTACATGAATTTTTGGCAAATTCTTTGGCAATTTCTTTTCCTATGCCCCCCGTAGCACCAGTAATTAAACAATTTTTATTTTTTAAAATACTAGTCATTAGTTATTTGTCTCCACTCTTTTTCAACTAAATCACATATTAAGTGAGAAACTATTCTGTGTACTTCCTGAATTCGTGCTGTAGATTTTGATTTTATTATGATTGGATTATCAACTATTGATTTTATTTTTCCACCATTATTTCCTAACAGCCCAATTATTTTAGCACCATTTTTTTTAGATGTTTTTAATCCATTTAATACATTAAGAGAATTACCACTGGTTGAAATAGCAATTACAACATCATCTTTTGAAACAATACTTTCACATTGTCTACTAAAAATCATATTAAATGAATAATCATTTCCTATTGATGTAATTATTGATGTATCCGTAGTTAATGCTATAGCTGCTATGCTTTTTCTTTCAAGATTAAATCTACCTACAAATTCAGCAGCTATATGTTGTGCATCTGCAGCACTTCCACCATTACCAAATAACACAATTTTTTTTCCCTTTTTTAATGATTTTATTATAATATTTACACATTCTATAATATCTGAGGATAAATAACTTGAATTTTTAATTAATTGTGAACTTTCTAAGAAATTTTTTTCTATATAATCAACATTAGGATTTTTTTTAGTCATAATTAATGAATTTTAAATAAATTATATAAGTTAAGAACAAAACTACTGATTATAGCTTGTTATGAATTAAATACTAATTTTTTAAATGTATTTTATGTCTCAAATACGTTTAGGTGCATCAAAAACATTTTCAGTTGCTGATGGTGTGAGTATTAAATCAAGACGTAATCATGATGATTGGGGTCAATTTGATGAAGATTGGGGATTTAGAATTCATGATGTTCCAGGAGAATTTAGAACACAATTGAAAAAAGAAAATTATGATTTAGCAAAAAAGGAAGAAAATGAAAAAAAACTAGTTTTAAAATCTATGCCATACAATATTGTTATTGAACCAACTAATTCATGTAATTTACAATGTCCCTTATGTTCTACAGGAATTGGAGCACAAACGCGTAAAAAAGGCATACTTGAATTTGAAAATTTTAAAAAACTAGTTGATGAATTAAAAGATACAGTTTTACAATTATCATTACAAAATTGGGGAGAAGCAACTCTAGTCAAAGATTTACCCAAGATGATAAAATATGCAGCAGATAATGGAATTTTTACACGTTTATCTACAAATTTTTCAGTAAAATACAATGATCAATTCTTTAAAGAATTAATGACATCAGGTCTTGGAATATTAGTAATTGATCTTGATGGAACAGATCAAATAACATATGAAAAATATAGAAAAAATGGAAATCTAGAGTTAGTTTTAGAAAATACAAAAAAAGCAGTAAAAGTTAAAAAAGAAAATTCATTAAAATTTCCAATAATTCAAGCTAGGATGTTAGTTATGAAACATAATGAACATCAAATTGAAGAATTTAGAAAAATATCAAAAGAATTGAATGTAGATGAAATAGAATTAGGAAACATACAAGTTAATCCAAATACGGCAAAACATTGGCTTCCAAGTAATCAAGAATTTGTTTATGAAACGTACTTAAAAGAAAGAAAAGTCACTCCATGTCATTGGCCATGGAGTGGATTAACAATCAATTGGGATGGAGGAGTTTCACCTTGCTGTGTTATAGATGATGAAAAATCTGATTTTGGAGATATTTTTGAACAAGGAATAAAAAAATTATGGAATAATGAATATTATGTATCTGCACGTTCTGTATTTTCAAAAGAAAAAAATAATTCTAAATTTACTATATGTGACATATGTAAAAATGATACACATAATCCAAATTTATTTAGAATTGGTAATACATTTAGTATTACAAGTAACAAAAATGTTCAAGTATTAAATAAATAATTAGATTTTTTCTAATTTTTTAATATATTCATCTACTAATGGATTTACAATACTTTCAGTTTCATCTAAAAAATTTTTCATTTTTTCATTTGTAATTATTGTATCATGAAAACTTCCTCCATATATGAAAAAATTTGCTTCTTTCATTTCATAACCTTTAAGATCAAAATCAAAAGAATGTTCATCTAAAATTGTTAAATATCTATCTAGATCATTAGCTTCAACTGTCATATCAAGTCCATTTCTTATTAGATTAGGTAAATTTTCTATGGAATCTAATTTTTGTATAGATGGTAAAATGGTATAACCTAAATCAGCCATAACTATTGATGGTTTTTGAAAAAATGCAGCTTCTAAACCACTTGTTCCAGATATTGAAATTACAAGAGATGATTTCTTAATTAATTCTTCAATATTTGATGTTGGATGGTATAATCTGACATTAGGAATTTCTAAAATTTCTTTATAATAAGAAATTTCTCTCCATTCTCTTAATTCTTGTGAAAAATGTTCTTTCACATATAATTTAAAACCAATTGGTAATGATTTTGCAATTTGACGAATAATTTCAATTTGATTAGTATAAAATGGTGCTCCAATTAGAAGTACCCTTTCAGGTTCTTGATGCAATGTAAATAAAATAAATTTTTCATTTGGGTAAATTTCATACTCTAAATTTTTATCAATAAATGATTTTCTCATTCTAGTTTTTAATATTAATTGGGAATATTTGATTAGAACTTTTAATTTGTTTCTTCCATAATAACTGAAATGTGTTTTTATGTTAGAATTATCTGATTTAATAAAATATTCAGATGCTGCTTTCAATTTGGTACTCTTATTTCCACCAAAATCTTTTTGATAATTTTTTAATTGTTTTGCATTATCTTTAGTTAAAAATTTTCTTAATTCTTCAAAATTTCTTCCTTTTGATTCAATATCTGATAATTTAGGCATAGAATCTAGTTTATTGAGTTCCTCTGAAATAATACATTTGTAAGCAATTTTTGACTGATTAAGCATTAGAATTTTAATTCCTCGTTTTCTACAGAGCTGATAAAAAAGATGTTCTTGATGTAGAGCCGTTTCATGTATTATTATTGCATCAGGTTTGACTTCATCTAGTATAGATTCGTAGAGTTTACATTCTTTTTCAAGAATGGATAATATTTCATTCTGAGAAAATTTATAGAATTCATTATGTTGATAAAATATTCTTTCATTAAATCCTAATTGCCATAGATCTATTGAATATTTTTTTTCAAATTTTTGAAGATAATCTAAATCAATTTTGTTATTTTCTTGTATATGATCATGTAAAAACCATGTTTTTTTAAAATTTACAAGATTTTGATCAATAAAGAATTGTTTAGTTCTATTAGTAATATCAATTAGAGCATAAATATCACAATCATATTTCTTTTTTAGATTATTTGCAATACCAAAA
>Ga0209362_1001392_pt1 | contig 19599 bp, 18 predicted proteins | sample SaaInlV_165m_DNA_FD_184680 | JGI IMG/M metagenome (GOLD analysis project Ga0209362, IMG submission 184680) | Marine microbial communities from expanding oxygen minimum zones in the Saanich Inlet - Saanich Inlet SI037_S3LV_110m_DNA (SPAdes)... | ecosystem: Environmental > Aquatic > Marine >...
CATTATTTTTAATTTATGAATAAACCAAATATTGTTTTATTGTTAATTGATTCATTGAGAGCTGATAAATTTTTTGGACCTGAAAAATCTTCTATAACTCCTAATATAGATAAAATGATTAATCATGGTACATATTTTGACCAAGCAATTAGTTCATCTGATGCAACTCTCTTGTCATGGGCTAGTTTGTTTACAGGCAAGTATGCTTTTAAAACTGGAATTAGATCTGATAGATATAACAAATTAGACGATTCTATTGTTACTTATTTTACAATTTTTCAAAAAGGTGGATACCATCTTTATTCATACTTACCATATCTATCAACCATGATAGGACTTTTCCCACAATTTGAAAATCAAGATTCAGTAAAAAAATCTGTACAATATTCATTGGGAAAAGATCTTTCAGATGGATTAGGAGATCAAATTATTAATTTACTTAGTTCAAATAAAATGAAGGAACCTTGGTTTTATTATATTCATATCAATGATCTACATTATCCGATATCTGTACCTGATAAATTTTCAGATAAAAAATTTGGTTTAACTAAATATGATCAGCAAATGTCGTCTATTGATAATTGGATAGGTAAATTTATTCAAGTTACAGATTTAAACAAAACATTAATTGTTTTAATGTCTGATCATGGTATTTTTATTCCAAATATTACCAATGATAAAACTAACATAAGTTTTGAAATTGATGCTAAAAAACAACAAACTGTTACTTCATTTAGTAAACACATTCCTAAATTTTTAAATCCATTAAAAACAAAAATATTTTTTTCACTTGAGGAAAAACAGAATTTAAAGAAAGTATCCTTAGTTAAAAAATTAAATTTAAAACCACATGAAGAAAGAAATTTGCTTTGGTATAGAGGTGATTTAGATAAAGTATTGTTTGATGATAATGTACACGTACCGTTATTATTTTATGGACCAAATATTAAATCTCAAATAATTTCCCAACAAATTGGATTAATTGATCTTATGCCAACTATTTGTGAATTAGTTAATGTTAATGATGATATTTCTGAAAATGATGGTAAAAGTTTTGTTAGTTTAATTGAAGGTAAAAAAATGGAAGAACTACCAATATTTTTAGAAACTTCACAATTAATTCAAAAAAAATCCAATGTAGTAATTGGTATTAGAACATCTAGATACAAATATTTCCGTGATTCTGAAGATTCAAGTAAAAGAGTTCATCTTTTTGATTTAAAAATTGATTCATTTGAAAATAATAATATTGCTAAAAAATTCCCAGAAATCGTATCAAAAATGGAGTATATTTTAGAAACTCAATTTTTTAAAAATAAGAATAAATCTAAAAAAGAACCTAATCAGAATGATACCAAAAAAATTGAAGATGAACTTAAGAAATGGGGATACATGTAATTTTTAATTGATATATCCCCATTTTTTTAATTCTTTGTTTATATCCTGTTCTAATTTTTTTACATTATACATCTCTTGAAGAGAAAAAATATCTTCCATTGATGACATTTTTTCATTTACATCGGTTAAGCGATTTGCTTGACTAATTTCTTTTAAAACTTTTAGCATTGATAAATGGGCTACCCGTAATGATTGATTGGCATAAATTACCATTTTTATTTTATGTTCTATTAATTCATCTAAACTAACTGATGGATATGATGTGGGAACAACAACTAATGGGATAGAACCATTCCATTTATCTGCAAATTCTAAAATTTCTGAAGGATCTGTTTTTTTTGAATGAATTAAAATTGCATCTGCTCCTGCAATTTCATATGCATCTGCTCTTTTCAATGCTTCATTCATTCCTTGTTTTGCAATCAAAGCTTCAGTTCTAGCAATAATCATAAAATCTTTATTTTGTTTAGCATCTCTAGCTGCAACAATTTTTGCAACAAAATCTTTTTCATCAATTAATTCTTGTTTTCCATTTTCCAGTAAACTATTTTGTTTTGGAAATATCTTATCTTCAATACTGACTGCAGCTATTCCTGAATTTTCATATTTTTTAATCATATGACTTACATTACTAGGTCCTCCAAAACCTGTATCACAATCTGCAATTATTGGAATTTTACATGAATCAACCATACTGGTAGCAACTCCTAAAAATTCTGTCATTGTCATTATACTTGCATCTGGAAGTGCATGTGTGGCTGAAATAGCAAAACTACCCGCCCATATTGCATCAAAATTACAAATTTCTACTAATTTTGCTGACATAGCATCAAATGCTCCTCCAACTTTTACAATTGATTTTTCAGAGAGACGTTTTCGTAAAATTTCTGATGTTTTCATTATCTGCTAACTATGTCTTATTGATTAATAAAAATCCGCCTATATGTAATATTCATAATATATAATAATTTGACATATTTTTTTTAAATTATTATATTTAATATACGAATATTAATTGATTTAAAATGATATGGATGCCTTAATTTTAGCTGCTGGTACTGGTAGTCGAATGGAAGGTACAGATAAACCAAAATGTCTTTTAGATCTTGGTGGAATATCAATAATAAATTATCAGATAAAATGTTTTAAAGAATTAGGAATTAAAAAAATTTTTGTTTTAACTGGATATAATTCTGATGAAATCAAAAATCACTTAAATGAAGAAGTGACTTTTATAGAAACTTCTAATTATTTAACAACAAATAATCTATATTCTATTTGGGATGCCAAAAATTTTTTACAAGATGATTTTGTTTGCGTTTATGGTGATTTATTTTTTCACAAAGAAATTCTTTCTAATTGTATAAATGATAAAAATGATATATGCTTAATAATTGAAAAAAATATTAGAAATGAAACAATGAGAGTTAAAATAAAAAATAATTTCATTATAGAAGTTAATAAAATAATTCCAATTGAATTTTCTCATGGAAATTTTATTGGAATGTGTAAATTTACAAAAAAAATAATTCCTGAATTTTTTAATCAAATTTCAAAATTAATTAAATTAGGAAATCATGATGCTTATTATACCAAGGCTATTGAAAATTTAATTAAAAATAAACAACAAATTAATTATTTAGAAACTAATAATTTGCCCTGGTTAGATATTGATGAAAAATTTGAATATGAAGAAGCAAAACAAATTTATCAAAATTTTTTTGGAGTACATTCCTAATGTGTGGAATTTGTGGACTTAGCTGGCATGATTCAAATTTAATAAAAAAAATGGGTGAAAAGATAAAACATAGAGGTCCTGAACAAGAAGGATTTTTTATTGATGATGATGTTTCATTATGCTGTGAACGACTAAAAGTTTTAGATTTAAGTGAAAATGCAAAACAACCACAACATAATGAAGATTCTTCAATTTGGGTTGTTTTAAATGGAGAAATTTATAATTTTAGAGAATTAAAAAAAAGTTTAGAAAATAATCATAAATTTTATACAAATTCTGATACTGAAGTTATTGTTCACGCATATGAAGAATATGGAGAAGATTGTTTATCTAAATTAAATGGGATGTTTTCATTTGCAATTTGGGATAGTAAAAAGAAGAAATTATTTTTAGCTAGAGATAGAATGGGTGTTAAACCACTTTTCTATTGTTTTGTAAACAATCAATTACTTTTTTCATCTGAAATTAAATCCTTATTACAATTTGATGATGTTAAACGAGAATTAAACTATGAAGCCTTATCTCAGTTTACAACTTATGCATATACAGTAGATGGACAAACTCTTTTTAAAAATATTAATGAACTTCTACCTGGACATAAATTAATTTATTTTTCTGATACTAAAAAATTTACAATTTCACAATATTGGAATTTGTCTTTGCATCAACACAATGATTCAGAGGATGTTATTCTTGCTAAATTAGAAAAACTTTTTGAACAATCAGTGAAACTTAGATTAGAAAGTGATGCACCTATAGGGGCTTTACTTTCTGGAGGTCTCGATTCTAGTATAATGGTTGCTATGATTAGTAAAATTTCTGATGAACCTGTAAAAACTTTTACAACTGGATTTGGTCATAAATTGGATGAATTTGATGAAGCTAGAATTGTTGCAGACTATTACAATACTGATCATAAAGAAATTAAATTATCATATGATGATCTAACTAATTCTTTACCCTCTATACTTTGGCATATGGAATTTCCATTTGGAAGACCTTCAATACTTTCAAATTTTTTAGTTGCTAAGGAAGTTAAAAAATATGTAACTGTTGCTTATACAGGAGAAGGTTCTGATGAATTATTTGGTGGTTATAATAGATATTTAAATTATTCAAAAAATAATTCAGCATTATCTATTGATGAAATAAATAATTTGCCCTCAGGATTTTTTACTAATACCATTGAAAAAAATCAAATTTTTTCTTCAAAAGTTTTGTCAAGTTTTCCTGAAACTGTAAAACCTAATAATATTTTTAATGAACTTATAAAATCTAATAAAAATTTTGATTTATTAAACCAAGTTTTACTTTTTGAACTAAAAACAGAAATTCCTGGCGCTCAAACATGGAGAATTGATAGAACAGGTTCAGCTCATGCATTAGAATTAAGAGAACCTTTTCTTGATTACCATTTAATAGAGTATTGTTCATCTATACCTGCTCATTATAAAATTAGGCATAATGATGGAATTAATAAAAAATATATCCTTCAAAAACTTGCACGAAAATATTTACCTGATAAAATTGCAAATCGTAAAAAATTTCCTTGGGGAATACCTTATTATGATTATTTTAGTCATGATTTTTTACCTATTGCTAAAAATGTTATTGAAAAATCATTTTTATTAAAAAGACCTTTTCTTAATTTTAATTCATCACATTTTCAAGATCTTTTTTCTAAAGTTGTTAATATTGACGATAGAAATATTTCCAATAAAGATATTGAAATTAATGATAAAGTACTTAGACAAATAATGTTTTTATTTAATTTAGAACTTTGGTATCAACTTTTTATAGAAACTGATAATATCTCAAATCCTAAATTGGACATCTCAAAATTTTTGTAAGCGGTGAGTAAGTTACAAGCCGTTATTTTAGCTGCAGGAATGGGAACTCGTTTAAAACCAATTACTGAGTCACTTCCAAAATGTTTAGTTAAAATTGGGAAAAAAACTATTCTAGAAAGACAAATTGATATTTTAAATTTAAATGGAATATATGATATTACTGTAATTACCGGGTATAAATCTGATTTAATTAAAAAAAATATTAATTCTAAATCTTTTAAAATTATAGAAAATAAAAAATTCAAAATTACTAATACGTTATATTCATTTATGTTAGCACTTGATAATATTTCTGAAGATTTTTTATGTTTATATGGTGATTTAGTATTTGATCCTGAAATAATAATATCTATATTAAATCAAGATAATAAAATTAGTTTAGTTGTTGATAAATCTTCAATAAAAAATGATAATCATTCTGTAATTATTCAAAATAATAAAATTAAGCAAATTAATTTAAAAAAGAATTTCAATGATGTAACTAGTCAGTTTATTGGTATTTCAAAATTTAATGCCAGCTCTATTCCATTACTAAAAAATTTTTTTAATAATTATGATTTTGAAAATAATTATAATGATGAAATTATTACTATTTTTGACTTTTTTATAAGTAAAAAAATTATTGAAATTTTTAGTTTGGAATTGAATCTCACTTGGATTAATGTTAATGATAAAAAAAGTCTAAATAGAGCACAAAAATCTATTTCATAAATTTTTCAAAAGAATTATTATGTTGTTTTAAAAATTGTGTTACATGACTGAAAGAGTAAAATCTATAATTTTTTCTGGTGCTGGAAAACCTTTAGAAGAAAAAGAATTTAATTTACCTGAAAAAATTAGTGATGATGAAATTATAGTTGAATTAACTCTTTCAACTGTTTGTGGTTCTGATGTACATACATGGTTAGGTCATCGCTCATTTCCTACCCCATGTATTCTTGGACATGAAATGGTTGGTAAGATAATAAAATTAGGAAAAAATATAACAAATGACTATGATGGAAATCCAATATCAATTAATGATCGTATTGTATGGTCAATGACTGTAAGTTGTGGAATTTGTTATTACTGTAAAGTAGCTAAATTACCACAAAAATGTACTTCATTACTAAAATATGGCCATGTTAATTCTAACACTCCTCCTCATATTACCGGTGGATATGCAAATTTTATTCAACTTAAAAAAAATACATATTTTTTGAAAGTTCCTGATATTTTAGATGATGATGAAGTTGCACCATTAATGTGTGCAGGTGCAACAGTTACAAGTGGTTTAGATTCTGCAAGATTTTCTGATTGTGATTATGTTGTAGTACAGGGATGTGGTGCATTAGGATTATGTGCATGTGCATTTGCTAAAGAACTTGGAGCAAAATATGTTATTGCTATTGATTTAGTTGATGAACGATTATCACTTGCTAAGGAATTTGGAGCTGATTATATTTTTAATATTAATACAGAAAAAAATCTACAACAAAAAATTTTAGATATTACCTCTAATAGAGGCGTGGATTATGTAATTGAAGTAACAGGTGATTCAAAATCTATAGAGACAGGAATAAAATATCTTAGAATTGGAGGAAGTTACATTTTACTTGGAGCAATCTATCCTGGAAATACTTTCACTTTAGATAGCTCTGAAATAATTACTAAATGTTTACAAATTTTTGGACGTCATAATTATGATAGTATTTATTTAAAACAAGCATTAGATCTAGTACTAAAATCAAAAAATAACTATCCATTTAAAAAATTAGTTGGACCCATTTTTGATTTTTCTGCCGAAGGAATTGAAAATGCATTTAAATCACTAGATTCTAAAACTTCAATTAGACCAGGTATTCATCCATCAAAATAATGATGAAACCAAATATTTTATTTCTTGTAATTGATAGTCTTAGATCCGATAAATGTTATGGAAATAAAAAAACTTCAATCACTCCTCATATAGATAATTTAAGAAAATCTGGAGTCTATTTTGAACAAGCAATTAGTTCAGTTGCATCTACTGGAATTGCAATGAGTAGTATTTTTACAGGATTATTTCCATCAAACATGGGAATGAGTGGAAGTAACTTCACTGTTCTTGATAGTAACATCCCTAATTTTATAAAATTTTTTAAAGAAAATGGATATTCAGTTTTTGCCACTGCACCTGAAATTGCTTCTGATTTTGGTCTAATTTGTGATTTTGAAAATCCAAATATGGGATATGATAATTATTTTAGTTTATTTGATGGATTAGGTGATCAAATTCTTACAAAATTATCTTCAAAAGATTTTCAGGAACCTTGGTTTTTCTATATTCATTTAAATGATTTACATTATCCAATTAAAGTCCAAGAGAATTTTAACCATGAAAAATATGGATTGAGTAATTATGAGAAACAGGTTTCTGCTATTGATGATTGGATAGGAAAAATTCTTAAAAAAATAGACTTAGAAAATACTTTAGTAATTTTAACATCTGATCATGGTGAATATATACCAATTATTAATAACGGTAAAAAAATTATTAATTTAGAATCTAGTGTTACTGAAGCAAATTTATGGAAATTAGGAAATAAAGTCCCTGAAAATTTATACCCTGTTAAGAAAAAATTAAGTAATTTTTTAAGAAATACAAGAGAAAAAATTAAATCTTCTAAAATTGATGATGCTGAATTAACTATTTATGAAAAACGTACATTAATGGGATCTCGAATGGGTACAGGACATCATTCTTTTGATGATTTATTACGTATACCATTACTTTTTTCAGGATTTAATATTACTGATAATAAAATAATTTCTCAACAAGTTAGACATGTGGATATATTTCCTACTGTTTTAGAACTTATTTCTTTAGAATTAAAAAATGTAATAGATGGAAAAAGTCTTTTACCGTTAATATTGGGAAAAGATTATGCAGAACTTCCTACAATTATAGAAAATCCTCCAAATGTCAAAGAAGAATTTACCAAGTCAATTGGTGTAAGAACTTCTAATTATAAATTTATTCGAGATATTGAAAATTTAAAAATTATTTATGAATTATATAATTTAAAAAATGATCCACTTGAAGAGAAAAATATTATTTATCAACAACCAGATATTGTTAAAGAAATGGAAGAAATATTGTTAAGAATTAGGCATACTTCAAATTCTGATAATGTCGATGATGAGAAAGATAAAATTGTGAGAGAGAATCTACGTAAATTAGGATATCTTTAAATATTATAATTAGGAAGATTTGATTTCAACTTTTAAATAATTTTTTAATAATTAACATATAATTAATTAGAAGTAATTAGTATTCAGTTACATGGAAAAAGAGCCTATTTTAATAAATAAAGAATTAATTAAATCTGGCAAAAATTTTTTAGGAATTTTAAATGATATCAAAAGAAGACCAATAGATGCATCAAATGAACTACAAATTCCTCTTGATGAAATTAATGCAATAATTGAGGGTAGAAAACCTCTTAGTTCAGATTTAATTAATAAAGCCATTAAAATTTGGCCTGTTAATACTAGAGATTTCTATGTAATACATGATGATTGTCCATTAGGTGTAAAAATTATGCGAGCAGAAGAATCTAAAAAATCTGCTAGAATTATGGAACGAGCTGGAAAACCATTTTATGAATACAGAGATACTGCAATGAGTTCAGTAGCTCCATTTAGACCTGAATGGATAGTTGAATTATGTACGGTTGATAATAATGATCCTTCAAATCCTGCTGTACAATGGAATAATGGACATTTTATGCATCAATTTACATATTTTATTGGTGAAGTAAATTTTTACTATATTAATTCAGATGGAGATAAAAAAGTTGCAGTTATGAACACTGGCGATTCAATGTACATTACACCTTTCACCCCACATACATTTACTACAAGAAAAGGAGCTAAAAAAAATGGATTAATTTTAGCATTAACTTATGGTGGAAAATTAACTGGTGATATTCAACAAGAATTATCTGGATTATCTGTAGAATTAGGATCTAATTTTGCACTTGATTTTTCATCAAATAAAACAGCAAGTGCTTCATTATTAAAATATCATAGAGAAATTGCTAATCTTTCTTTAGAGGAAATTTCTAAAAGAACTTCAATACCTATTAATGAATTTTTAAATTTTGAAAATGCCACAAAAATTCCCAGCATTAATGATCTTGAAAAAATAGCTCAGTCATTAACAATTAATGTTAGAGATCTACTTCCAAATGATAAAACTGAAAATAAAGTAATTGTTAGACATTCTGAACAAGAAAAAAGTTGGTTTTATCCATTTGATACTAAAGCATACAAATTCTATGAATTAGCTTCTACAACAGCACTATCTTTTTCCAAAGCATTTGAAATTCATACTTTTAATTCTGATGATGATCAATTGGATTTAGAATCTGGTTTACATCAATATGTGTATAATATTGGTGATACTCCAATTAGATTAAACTGGAAATCTGATAATAGTAAATATCATGAAATTATTAATGTCGATGATTCTCTATACCTAAAACCATTTGTAAAACATAATTTTAGAGGAAAAGGAAAACTCTTGGTTTTACGAATTGGAGGTAAAATAGCTGGAGATTCACAGAGAGAATTGTCCATTGTTGGAAAAAATAATGCAAAAAGGGCTATTTCAGAAACAATGTCATGGTTTAATGTAGAGGGAAAAAATTAGTTACAAAAATTTCTTCGTTAATTATGAATCAAAAAAATGTTATAATTATAATGATAGATGGTGGAAGATTTGATAAAGTTAAAGATTCTGCTATTTTTAAAAAATTAGAATCAAAATCTGTATTTTTTTCAAATTCTATAACTTACGGACCTCATACAATTGCATCAATGCACGCAGTTTTTAGTGGATCCTATGGCTCAAGAACTGGAACTAATAGTTACTGGTCTACTTTTAAATTTAAAAAAAATAAATTCAAAACACTTACTGAATATTTACAAGAAAAAAATTATTATACATCTGCAGATTTAATTAATGAATTAGTTGTTCCACGTCAAGGATTTAATGATTATGTTATTCATGATGAACAAAATGATAATTTAGTTGAACGACATAAAAATTTGTTAGATGAAATGTATGAAAAAAATTTAAATAATAAAAATTTTTTTCTTTATTTACATTATAGTAAAATACATACTGGTATTATGAATAATGTTCTTAAAGTGTATGATAATTTTAGTAAAGAATTTTTTTCAAATAAAAATGAAAATGAATTACGTTATGACAAATTATTTGATGAAGCTAAAATATATTTAAATAATATTTTAGAAAAAATATATCAATTAAGTTTAGATGAGAATTCTATAATTTTAGTTATATCTGATCATGGAATTAGTATGGGTGAAAAAATTGGAGAAAGGGCATACGGTGCTTTTTGTTATGATTACACACTTAGAACATTTTCATATTTTTTAGTACCTAATTATGAAAAAAGAAAAATTGAGCAACAAATTAGAACAGTTGATTTTATGCCTACTATTCTAGAAATGTTAGATTTTCCTTTAGATGAATCTTATAGTAATTTAGATGGTGTATCATTACTACCGCTAATTGAGGGTAAATCTACTGATGAACTTTATGCTTTTTCTGAAACTGGAAATCCTTTAGATCAAAAGGATCCACCTCAAGAACCTAATGTTAAATCCATTAGAACTTCTAATTGGAAATTAATTTTCAATGAATATGATGGTTCAAAAGAACTCTATGATCTAAAATTAGATCCAAATGAAAATAAAAATTTAATTAATACTGGAAATTCTATGGAAGGTATTTTATGGACTGAATTAAAAAATTTAATATCTATAAAAGATTAATTTTTAAAAATTTTTTCAGCTTTTTTTAAGTCTTGCATAGTATCAATTTCACACCACTTTCCTGAAATAAAAATTGGTTCAATATTAATTTTAGAATCAATTAATTCTTGAATCATATCTGTAAGATATCCTTTTGATATAGATGGTGCTTCATGAAATTTTTTTTTATCTTCTTTGATTATTTTATTATATTGTTTTGTAAATGATTTAGCTCCTGTTGATGTAAATTTTATAATTCCTAAAAATTCACCTACATCTTTTTTCACGTTTGGAATATTTTTTTTTATTTCAATTATTTTATTTTTATTTTTTATTTTAACATTTTCTGCTTCTGTTTTTGGATGATCCGATCTCTTTTCATACATTTTTTCCCAATCCATATCTATGGCAATTGAAATATCTTCTTTTGATTTTAAAATTTGTTGAATTATTTTTGAGTCAAAAATAATATCTGAATATAATACTAATACATCATTTTTTAAAAATTTTTTTGCTTCCATTAAACTTCCTAAAATATCATGTTTTGAATAATTTACATCTTTTACATATTTTACATTTTTTAAATTAAATTCTTTACTAAATGGACCTGTAATTACATAAATATCATTTATTCCATTTTTTTTCAGAATATCAAATTGATATTCTATTATTGGTTTTCCATTAATTTTAACCATTGATTTTGGTATATTTTTAACATCTTTGCTAATTCTTTTACCTGAACCTGCAGCTATGATAATTGCATTCATTTTAATGATTTCATAAATCTAGTTTTAATATTTGGTGGAGTAATGTCTACTCGTATACTTTTTGTCTTACTATTGTTAATTTTAACCATAACCAAAATTGGCCCAGTATCTTTTTTTATTTTTAACATAATCTTTTTTATTTCATTTGCATTTGTTATTTTATATGTTTTAAATTTTGCAGCATCTCCAATCTTTTTTAATTCTATTTGACTAGAATTGCATGGTTGTCCTCCAGTAGACTCATGTGAATTATTATCAAAAATAAAATGAATAAGATTTTTTGGTTTTAGTGATCCTATAGTTACTAATGAACCTAAATTCATTAGTATATTTCCATCTCCATCAAAAACATGAATTTTTTTCTTTGGTTTTTTTAATGCAATTCCTAATCCAATGGATGAAGCCAAACCCATAGATCCAATCATATAGAAATTACTTTTCTTTTCATTTGTTTCATAAAGATCTCTACTCATAAATCCATTTGCCGAAATAATTGGTTGATTTCCAATTTCTTTGGCAATTAATTGAACAGCTTCTTTTCTAATCAATGAAATCTCTCTTTACAATTAATCCTACCATTTTTTCTTTTTTTAATTTATTTATGGCCCAATCACAATTTTTTTCCATATTTTTTTCATCTATTACTTTTGATTCTAATCCTATTATTTTGATTAATTCTGGTTGAATTTTCCCAATTTTTTCATGTTCTGGCGCATCATTTTTTAAAAATCCTCTCCATCCTATTAATAAAATCATTGGAATTTGATACAACTGAACAAGAGAAGTAATTGTACTTAATGAATTAGCAAATCCTGCATTTTGCATAAATACTAAAGATTTTTCTCCTGCTAGACTCATTCCTGTTGCAATACCAATTGCTTCTTCTTCTCTTGTTGTAATCAAAATTTTTTCTTTTTTTAGTCCTTCATCAATAAAATGTTTTAAAGTTGAATCTGGTACACCTACAAAATTTTTTACACCTTTTTTTACTAATAAATTAAGAATTTTTCTTTGCACTTTTTCATTCAATTAACATCATCTACTTCTTCTAAATTAATTATTTAATTTCTTTTCTCTCTTACTACATTTACTATTGTATATAATATGATTCCAGTTATTAATAATAAAATACCTACCATTATACTCCCTGTACCAATTAATGTAATATTGGTAATTATTTGTCTTGTTTCAGAAAAAATCTGTAATGTCCAAACCATGAAAAATAATCCTATTGAAAATAAAGTAATTCCTGGTATACCATAAAATGTTAATGGTCTTTCAATTGATGTAAATTTCATAGTACTTAGAATTACAGATGCACCATGAGAAACAGGATTATGTGTTGAGGTTTCTCCCTCATATGATACTACTATAGGGACTTCAATTATTCTAAATTTTTTTTTTGCTGCTTTAATTAAAATTTCTGTTGAAACACCCATTCCAGAATCTGATGGAACAATACTATCTAAAATTTTTTTATTATATCCTCTAAATCCACTTTGTGAATCTGATAATTTTTTTCCAATTGATGAATTTGTAATAGAAGTAATTGCTTTAATTCCTATTTCTCTATATTTTGGTATTTCATTATTTTTATCTAAAAATCTTGAACCAATTATCATATCTGCCTCATTATTTATCATGGGTTTAAGAACCGAGTCTATATCTTCAATCCTATGCTGTCCATCCGCATCAAATGTAATTAAAATATCCGCATTCATTTCTTGCGCTTTTAAAAAAATTGATCTAATTCCAGCTCCATACCCTAAATTTTTTTTATGGTGAATAACATTTGCACCTAACTCTTCTGCAATATTTCCAGTTAAATCTGTAGAACCATCATTACATACAATAATATCTTTAGATATCTTTTTTAATTTTAATAAAATTGAAGCTATATTTTTGCCTTCATTAAAAGCTGGAATCCCTATTATAATTCTCATATCTGTGATTTTCTTTTTAGCCTTTTAAAGTTGTAGAATTAAAACTAAATCATTTTAGTTGAGATTTAATATAATCTATTGATTTTACAGGTGTAGGATCAATTTTATTTAATACTGCCTTGTAAATTGTAGAATAATCTAATAGATAGACTAAATAAATTAATTTAGATAGGATATCTCCTTTAATGGATGAAATCTCTCCATATTTTATTTCATTATTTTTAAAATATGTTTTCATAATTTCCCATCTTTCTTTAGTTTTAATATAATCATCGTATCCTTTTAATATTATTGGAAATACTTCTGATTTTTTTTCCCATGCAACTACACCATTATGTGAAGCTTCTACAACATCTTCTACAATAGCATGCATTTTTGTATTCTCTTGTAATGAATTTTTAAATCTTATAGCTGATGCTTGTAATCCCCATGGATAATATATTAAAGGAATCCCTGAAATTTCTTTTGCAATTTTAATTGCAGGATTTTTATCTGTTAAATTTTTTGATGAAATTTTTTTATTCAATATTTTTAATTCTTTAATTGAATTAGTAACTTGATTTTTTTTAATGGGTACTATATCTTCAAGAATTTTTATCATTGAATAAAGATATGTAATAAACGATGCTCTTGGAGAATGATTTTTAATAATTTTTCTATGTTCAAAATTATTTTTTTTACAATATTTTTCTAATAACCCTCCAGAAGAAAATGAAATTGTATTACAATCATATTTTTTAATTTCTTTTATGGCGGATAATGTTTCTATTGTATTTCCTGAAACACTTGTAAAAATCACTAAAGAATTTTTATCTATAGTTTTAGGTAGTACGTATCCTTTTACAACTGAAACATGTGTGTTAGTTTTTGAAAGTATTGATGAAAACATATCCCCCATTGCTCCTGAACCACCCATTCCTACAAACACAATATGATCAATATCTTTGAATTCTGCTACTTGAATATCTGAATTATAGGACTTTTTTGCTATTTCTGGCCATTTATCATATATTTCATACATTGAATTTGAATCAATTTTTTTGAGAGTTTTAATATTCAATATTTTTGATTTTTTTATTCAATAAAATATCTATCTACACTAATTTTTCTATTGATTTTTAAAAAGCTTAATTCTTAAGAAAATATGGAAAATATTAGTGGTTTACGTACAGTAGAATGGAAAAATAATAAAGTTGTAATGATTGAACAAACCAAATTACCTAATGAACTAATTTTTGTGGAATATGATGATTTTAATCAAGTTGCAAATGCTATCAAAACTTTGATAGTTAGAGGTGCCCCTGCAATTGGAGTATCTGGAGCATTTGGATTAGGATTGGCAGTTTTACAAAGTAAAGCGATAACAAAAGAAGAATTACTATCTGATTTGGAGGATGCAAGAAAAATTCTCTATGCAACAAGACCTACTGCTGTAAATTTGGGTTGGGGATTAGAAAAAGTAATGGATGTTGCAAAAACTGGAAACACCATAGAAGAAATTAGAGAATTAGTAATTTCTACTGCTAAAAAAATGGCAGATGAAGATATTGAAATTAACAAAACTATGGGAAAGAATGGTTCTGTTCTTTTTGATGACAATGATACAATAATGACTCATTGTAATGCTGGTGCACTAGCTACTGTTGCATATGGAACTGCATTAGGTGTAATTAGAGCAACTAGAGAGAGTGGAAAAAATGTCAAAGTTATAGCAACTGAGACAAGACCAATTCAACAAGGTTCTCGATTAACTGCATTTGAATTAAAACATGATGGATTTGATGTTAGTTTAGTTCCTGATACTGCAGTTGGATACTCTATGGCAAATGGTTTGGTAAACAAAGTTGTAGTTGGCGCTGATAGAATTGTAAAGACTGGTCATGTTTTTAATAAAATTGGAACTTACCAAGTAGCAACAATGGCAAAACAACATGGAATTCCATTTTATGTTGCAGCACCATTATCTACAATTGATATGGAAACTAAAGCCGAAGATGTAATTATTGAGATGCGAAAAGGAAGTGAAGTAACTGGTATTGGTAATAGGAAGACTGCACCTGATGGTATTGGTGTGATCAATCCTGCATTTGATATGACTCCCCCTGAATTAATTGCAGGGATTATAACTGAAGAAGGTGTGGCTACAGCCCCCTATGAGGAATCTATTCTAAAATTATTCAAAAATAATAATTAGTTAATTTTCATCTATTTTTAAATTCCAAAAGTTATTTAATTAATCTATTATTAATAAAAATAGGTACTAATTTTGGAAAAACCCACAAAAATATTTTTAGGTGATTTAATTTATGATTCTGTTGGAACATACACTGGAGTATTTCCATTAAACATTGGATATATTGCTTCTAGCTGCATTTCTAGATTTGGTAATGATGTAGATATCACTCTTTTCAAATATATCGATGATCTCGATAAGGCAATAAATGAATCTCCTCCAACAATTCTTGGTTTAAGCAATTATGCTTGGACTCATAATATTAGTTTGGAATTATTCCAAATGTTAAAACTAAAAAATCCTAATGCATTAACAGTTTGGGGCGGACCAAATTTTCCAGCAGATATGGAAGATCAAAAAAAATTCATGAAAAAATATCCACAAGTCGATGTTTACATACCAATAGAAGGTGAAACTGGTTTTTCTAATGTAGTTGAATTAGCATTATCAAGTAAATCTGAAGATGAATTACAAACCAAAATATCTGAAAAACCAATAGAAGGTTGTATTACTAGGGATTCTAAGGGAGATTTACAATATAACAATCCAGTTATACGGACATCAAAACTTGATGAAATTCCATCTCCTTATCTTACTGGAATTATGGATAAATTTTTTGATGGAAAATTAACTCCAATGATGCAAACTAATAGAGGTTGTCCGTTTACATGTACTTTTTGTGTAGATGGTTTAGATAATGTACAAAAAGTTAATTCATTTAGTACAGAACGTGTAAAAAATGAATTAAATTATATCAGTCAACATGTACCTAAAAATATACACAGTTTACATTTTAGTGATTTAAATTTTGGAATGTTTCCTAGAGATCTTGAAATATGTGATGCTATTAATGAAACTAGAGAAAAATACAACTATCCAACAAAGGTATTGACTACAACTGGTAAAAATAAAAAAGATAAAATTGTTGAAGCTATACGAAGACTTGATGGGGCAATGGCTTTAACAATGTCCGTTCAATCTATGGATGAACAAGTTTTAAAAAATATTCGACGTGAAAATATTAGTACAGATGTTATGTTGGGGTTAATGCCTGCAGTTAGAGAAGCTGGATTATTAACAGAATCAGAGGTGATATTGGGACTTCCTGGGGAAACATATCAAACCCATTTAGATACAATTAGAAAATTAATTCATGCTAAACTTGATTCTATTCAAGTCTATACTTGTATGCTATTGGATGGTTCTGAAATGGCTACACCTCACGAAAGAAGTAAATGGGGTTTTAAAACTAAATTTCGAGTTCTTCCAAGTGATTTTTCAAAAATAAGTAATGGAAAAAATATACTAGAAATTGAAGAAGTTATTGTAGGTAATAATACATTGACTTTTGATGAGTATGTGGAATTACGTGTATTTGCTTTTGTTTTGTGGACTTCAACATTTGGAATTATATATGCTCCAATCTTGAAATTTTTACGTCATAACAACATTGATGCATTTAATTTATTTTTTCAAATGATGAAACAAGTCCATACTTTACCGTTGAATATTAAAAATATTTTTGATAGTTTTAAAGAAAAAACAATTGGTGAATTATGGGATTCTAAAGAAGAAATAATATCTAATTATCAAGACGAAGGTGAGTTTCAAAAATTATTAAACGGTGAAGACGCTATGAATGTTATTCAATATCATAATTTTCTTTTGAGAAAATCACATATGGATGAATTAACAGAATATTTGTTTAAAATTGCATATTCTTTACTTGATGAAAATAACATAAATGAAGAATTAAAAAAACAATTTTATGAAATTAAAAATTACTGTCTTGGTTTGGGTCATAATGTTATTTCCAAAAATCGTGATTTAACTAATTTAAAATTTATTTTTTCTTATGATATTCAGGCATGGTTAGACTCTTCAGATAAATTATTAGAAATTTTTAAGTTAGTGAATCCTATAACCCTAGAATTTAGATTTTATGATGAGCAGTCAACAATTTTCCAAGATGAGTTAGATAGAGCAGATTCACTTATTGGACAAAGTCAGGCATTAAAAAAAATACCTGTTCCAATGCAATGGCGCCATCCAGAGTTAATTTAAGCTAATAATTAGAAAGTTTTTATTGTTTTTCAAACTGCTGATAACTTATGAGTACAGTTTCTGCACAAGCAATTGAGGATTCTTTAAAACTATGCATGGATCCTGAAGTTCCTCTGAACATTGTAGAAATGGGTTTAATTTATGGAATTGATGTTAAAGAAAATAATGATGTTGATATTAAAATGACAATGACCACACAGGGTTGTCCTCTACATGAAACTCTAATTGCAGATGCTACAAGATTTGCTAAAAAAGTTCCTGGAGTTAATAATGTCAAAATTGACATTGTATGGGAACCTGTATGGACAATGGATAAAATGACTGAAGAAGGAAAACTCAAAATTAAAGAAATGGGTGCTAATGGTTTGAATACTCCTGCACCAATTAATTATGAAACTGCGTTACCTCAAGGAGTTGGAAAATTAGTACAACAAGATGATGGCTCTATGGTTTTAGCTAATGAACATGAACAAGGATTTATGGTAAATCAAGCAATTGTTGATTTTTGGAAATCTTGTAATGGAGAACGTAAAGTCACTGATTTGGTAGAAGTATTTGCACAACAAACAGGATTACAAAGAAATCAAGTTGAAAAAGAAGTTATGCAGTTGTTACAACAATTACGTGATGGTGGATTAATTGCAATTGCAGGTCATCCTGATACCCCAAATGTTGAATTTAAAAAATAATCTTTAAAAAATATAATTCGAATTTGCACCATCAAAATTTATTGTAACACCTGAAAGATATTTGATATTGTTTTCAATTATTGCTTTAACAAAGTTTCCTATCTCTTCAGGCTTTCCTAATCTTTTCATAGGTAACGTTTTTTCAAATTCTTTAACATTTTTAATTAATTCTTGAGTTCTATCTGTGTTGATAGGACCTGGTGCAATGTTAACACAACTGATATTTTTTTCAGCATATTCTTTACTTAACACTTTGAAAACTTCGGCAAATGCAGCACGATATGCTGATGATATGATCAACTTTGCACTTGGCTCTTTAATTACATTGGAGCTTATTAAAAAAATATATCCGCCGTCATTGATTTTGATATTTTGTAGTATGGTAACAAATCCTAGAAATAATTGATTATGATATCGATTCCAGTCTTCTTCTGTAATGGTTAAGAATGGTTTTGGTTCTGGACCCCCTGTGTTTAAAACTAAAATATCTGTTTGAGTATTTTCCTCTAAAAATTTTCTTACACTATCTAAATTTGAGGTATCAATATCTTTTTTGGATGCAGCAAAGACATCAATTTCTATTGTTTTTAATGCATTTGAAATTGATTTCCCTATTCCTCGTGAACCTCCTAAAACAATTGCTTTAGTCATATTGTTGTAAATGATTCTTCATAATTAAATTAATTTATTTTTTAGTTACATTTTTCCTTGTTGCCATGCTTGATTAAATTTTTTGATGGCTTCTTGATATGCTGTAATTGATTCATCACCTGATGTAGTAAGAAATTTCTCCCATTGTCCATTAAATTTTTTTATTGATTCAATATTGGTCTCTTTGAAAATATTTTCAATCATTTTTGTTTGTTGTTTGATATATTCTGGACCAATTTCTTCCCAAGTATTTTCCCAGCTTGTACTAACTTTTTTTAATAATTCTGTATCTGATTCTATTGCCTTTTGACATGCATCATGATATGCCATTAACGTTTCATTTGTAGATTTTTGCCATTGTGCTAAAGATTCTTTCCAGCCACTTAGTGCAGAATTATACTCTTTCCATGCTTTTTCAAATTCTGGTTTTTTTGTAGATTTTTTACTTTGTTTTTTTGGTT
>Ga0209362_1001396_pt1 | contig 19557 bp, 5 predicted proteins | sample SaaInlV_165m_DNA_FD_184680 | JGI IMG/M metagenome (GOLD analysis project Ga0209362, IMG submission 184680) | Marine microbial communities from expanding oxygen minimum zones in the Saanich Inlet - Saanich Inlet SI037_S3LV_110m_DNA (SPAdes)... | ecosystem: Environmental > Aquatic > Marine >...
TACAATCACCGATGCTCCCGTAGAAGATGTAGGTGTCTGTACTACCCCACCAACTGTCGCAGTTTGTACTAATTTACCATCCGAACTCGCAGATAAACTTATTTCATTTCCACCAGTACCAATTTTAATAGATGGCATTTTAATACCATCTGCATCTGCCGATATACTTTGGTCACCTAAATGTATGGTACTGCCAGACATATATATATCACGCACTTTTAATGCAGATGAACCTATATCATAAGTATCATTCGTATTAGGTAATATATGACCATTTGCATCTTCTGTCCAATTACTTAATACAGCAGAATCAACTTCAGATTTCAGATAATAATGTCCATTATGATCATGTGATGCATCTGATTTAGTACCAATCAACGTTGTCATTGTGGTGACATGGTTTGCATCATCACCAAGAGCAGCTGCTAATTCATTTAATGTATCTAATGTAGCTGGTGCAGAATCTACTATACTTGCAACCTTAGTATCCACTTGTGCCGATGTATCATATGCAGATAAGTCAGTATCTGGTATTGCTGCAATTTTAGTATCCACTTGTACTGATGTATCATACCCAGATAAATCCACCGACACATTACCTATTGCAGTATCTACTTCTGTCTTAGTATATGCATCTATCGGTGTTGTATTAATCCATTCTGTATTAGTAACATCATAAGATAATACTTGTCCTTCCGTTGGTGATGTACTAGAAACATTGGTAATATCACTTAAACTTAATGATAATGTATCAGTTATTATTTCAGATGACCATATAGATTTAGTAGAATTATAAGTGAATGTTACTTCACCCACTACATAGGTATCACCATTACTAGGATTTATTGGGAAATTAATTGCCATCTGTTATTACCTTTAAATTATACTGAACTAATCCACGATTGAACTTGTTCTCTAACTTCTTCTTCAGTCATTGATTCCATTTCACCAGATTCTGTCATTTTCTGCATAGGATTTGCATTATGCATATTAACTTGTCGGGTTTCTAATTCCTCCGGTGTCAGCACAACAACAGTATCTGGTGTATACCATTCCGCGTTATCTCTAGACCAACCAACCATAGTGAAATCTGTTGGGTTATAAAAATATCCACCATTTTCTACCCAATCTGGACAGTGCATACCATGTGGACCTGCTTGTAATTTATATTCCAGTATCGCCATTTTCTTTACTCTCCGTATATAAGAATTCTTCTTTAATTAAGGTTTTTATCCCTATTCTATTTAGCACGTCTTTATGTGAATCGTGGAACGTATCTACCATTTTATCTAGGAATCCATACAGTCTATTTACTGTTGGGAAATTACCCTCTGCAATCATTTTTTCTTCTTCATTCATATAATCTGTTATAATCTTTTGAGCAGTTTGAATATGAATACCATATTGTTCCATATATTCCATATTACCAAGACCTATTCTACCAGTATTAACTACATCACGATGTGCTTGTCGAAATGCTTGTCTAATATGATGTCTTATTTCATCTTCCTCTGCATCTTTTTCATCCCAATTTTCTGGGATATTGTGTGATAATCTTATTTCTTCATATGCTTCTTGAAACACTGCTATTTCTTTAAATGCACCATCAATATAATCTTTGGATCGTTGCATTCCATGTTCTTTTTCTTCAGCTTTAATAAGAGAGAGTTCATCTCCCCTTTGGCGCCATTGATTAATCTTCACTTGTCCTTTTTTCATTCTATAATAATTTTCATCAAGGGCAGATCGTTTCTTTTCTATTTCTGCAAGGCATTGTCTAAGTCTACGATATGGTGAATCAGTTAACATAGTTAGAGTCATTAACTGATTCGTTGTTTGTGTATTAGATCGGCCGGCAGTATGATTTGCTCTGTCAATTTCAATCATTCTTTCTGATATTTTGGCAAGTTGTTTTTCACCAATGGTAGCAAGACCACCAACAGAAGTTGCTAATTGTATAGATTTTTCTTCACTTTTTATTAAGTCCATTATATCTCCATTTTATAAAATAATATTTATGTTAATCGCCCGAACAAGATCCCACACCGCCTCTAGCAACTGTTAAATTTCCAAAGTTAACCGCATTGCCAGTTGTTGATATGGTTACAAAATCTATCTCTACTCTAGTCGAATAACCCTGGGTTGTAGATCCACTCGAACCCCCACCAAACAGCCCTTTAGTGCCATCTGAACAAGATTGGTGTCCACTTGTAGTCCTAATTAAATTTCCAAAGTTAACGGCATTACCCAAAGTTGATATAGTTATATAATCGATATCGTCAATAGATGCACTATATCCACCATTATAACCAGCTAGAGGACCAACACCACCACCAAATAAACCTCTTGTTCCATCTGAACATGATGAGACACCATATGTCACATGAGTTAAATCACCAAAATCTTCAGCTGCTGATGTAGTCGCTATGGTTACATAATCTATATGAGTCACACCACCAAAAGACGGATATTGAGATATGTATCCCCCAGCAAAAATACCTTTAGTTCCATCTGAACAAGCATCAGTTTGATTTCTCCCCACATATAAATTCCCAAAAACTATTGCGTTGCCTAGAGTTGATATGGTTACATAATCAATAATATCACTATAATGAACTCCTAATACCATATCACCACTGGCAAATAACCCCTTAATCCCATCAGAACATGCACCAATATTATTTTGACCATCGATTGTCAAATCGCCAAAATCGACAGAGTTAGCGGCAGTCGATATAGTTACATAATCAATAATATTACTCGAACCACCACCGGCAAATAAACCTCTTGTTCCATCCGAACAAGCTTCTACCCATGACCTACCAACAGTTAAATCACTAAAATTGGTAGCATTACCTTGAGTTGATATGGTTACATAATCAATAATATCTAAATCTCCATAACCACCACCAAACAATCCCCTACCACCAAAATAACTAGGAACAATTGTCCCGCTAAAAGTAACTGTTACTCCATCAGAATATGAACCATTATTATCCTTACTTCTCACCCTGAAACTTATACTTGTTGTATCTGATAATGAACCAACTGTGAATTGATGTGGAACACCAACTGGAACTTCTGGTACTGCTACTGTCATTGGGTTGGCAACTACATTACCAGATGCAGTTCCTGTTATTTCATCCACTATATAATGTGTTACATTACCATCTGTATCGGTGCCACCTGTGAAGGTATGATCAAACGATGAACCTATATATTGCTCTTCTATAACTATATTAGTAGGATTGGTTGGTGGATCATTTGGTGTTATATTACCCGTGCCATCTCCTATGTTAATCCATATATTCGCACCCGTAGTCGCATCCGTACAAACGTATACTTCACCTGATGTGGAGTTGATCCATAAGTGTCCTACCGATAGGTTTGATGTGGTAAGTGGGTCAGTTGTGTCTGTTGTCGAGTCGGTTAGTTCTGCGAGTGTTGTTGCTCCACCACCTGAACTAGAAGATGCCGCAGCAGTAGGAGCAGTTATTCTAAATCGTGCTGTCGCATCTGCACCTGTGTTATTCGTGATCGTTGTTGTGGTGGAGTCGGTGAATTGCACTCCCCAATCGTTGTATGTTTCAAGTTGCCAGTAGGTTGCCCCAGTTATTACCGGTAGACCCATAGATACTGGTTCTTGAACCTCTGCCGCATTAGAATCCCAATCACTGGCTAATACATTTTCTGTTTTAATAAGTATATTTGCATCATTGTAAAATTGCAGAGTTACATCCGACTCATGAGTTTCGTATGTGATAGGGTTAGTAACAATCGTAAAACTATTAATATCAACAGGGGAATCAAACTCAATAAATATTTCACCTATACTTCCAGCATCAACCCAAGCTTGATTGTTACTTGAGGTTAACCAATGATGAGTATCGCTAGTATCTAAAATTTTACCAACAGCATAAGTGGTACCATATGTAGCAACCGACCAGATAGTAACTCCACCACTAAATACAGCTTCTGAACCAACAGTCGCACTCGGTGCGTGTGTTCCGTCTGTACGAGTACCTAAGTCGATAGAAGGAGTTGTATAATTATCATCCGAATACAGACGTAGTAAACCCACAGCGGCTAATGCCCCTGACGTAGTTGTTTGAGTAGATACTATGCGTATTTTCTTTGTTTTATGTTCAACCGACATCCCACCCGGAACTTCAACATACTTCTCTATATACACAGAACGCAGATTACTCGCATCTGACGCGTGCGTGATTGCTTTAGTCGTGCCGTTTGGTATGTCTACTAGCCCTGCTGTCGGTGAGATAACCGAACCATCTGCCGTGAGTTCAAGCGCACCGTATGCGTTGGTTGAGACTGATGTAGGTTTAGTAATCCTTGCTCTGATAACTGCATCAGCAGTGGTGTTATTGACTAGAGTTGTAGTCGTTGGAGAAGTGAACTGAACTCCCCAATCGTCGAAGGATTCTAGTTGCCAGTAGGTTGAACCGACCGAAGTGGCAATGTTGGTTAAGTGATTTTCTGCTGTTGCTACCGCTGTCTGTTCTGGAACTGATACCACAGATAATTCGGTTAGATTCTCATCTAAGAATTGAATTGATAAGTCAGCACCACGATTTCCATAATGTGTAGTATCTGGATTTGTAATTACATCAAAACTTGTAATTGATGTAGGGGTATCAAATTCTATAGTAACGGTATGGGATGCGTACAACCCCCTCCAGTAACCGGATGATTCACCGCCATCCCACACTGTAGCGTCACCTGTCAATGGGAAACCTACATGGTAAGCTGCACTTACCCTAGCTTGACTTGAAACTACGCTAATCCCATCAAATGTTGCTAATGTATCGCTCACAAAATTAGGATTAGTTATTGGAATTGATACCCCCGGAGAACTGTACAGTGTTAACCCACCGAATGCGAGATAGTATGTTGATGGTGCTGTACTGGGTTTGCTTAGGGTAAAAATAATCTTCTTTACGGCACCCGATTCGCTCGGAATATCAACATACTTCTCAATATAAACCGAACGTAGTTCTTCCGTGTCTGACGCATGGGTTAGTACGGATGTACCGTCTGCTAGTACCGTTAGTGACTCATCATGCTCTGCTCTGGAAGAATCGTGGTTATCCCAGATAACGCCTGCTGTGAGATTAGTAGTTGTATTAGTTCCTGATGTAGATGCAAGTGCTGTAGGCTTAGTCAGTCTTGCTCTTATAGTTGCATCTGCACCGGTGTTGTTGATTAGTGTTGTAGTCGTAGAGTCTGTAAATTGCACACCCCAATCGTCAAAAGATTCTAGTTGCCAGTATGTTGAACCGATCGCATAAGTTACTTCGTACCGACCCGGGGGAGTGAACGATGATGAATATTTAGCTAAACCAGAATGAACAATATAATCATCCATATATCCAATTAAATTATAATCGGAATTTACATAGTATCCACCTAGTATCACATTACTGTTTGAATAGTCAGGAGATATAGTTGGTGTCCATGTTCCTTGAACTGATCCATCAACATAGAGAGTGTGGGTGTCTCCTGATCTAACATAAGCAACATGTTGCCACGTGTGTAATATTGGTGTTGAAGTTCCGTTTAATTGGAACCCTCCCGCTGTGAATATTGCCCAGTTATCCGGATTACTAGTTATTGCAAATCCATTAGTATCCGGATCCGATGTTCTAGAGTCCCATAAATGAGGTCTGTATACTGAATCATCTGTTTGGTATACCCATAATTCTATGGTGAAATCATTAGTGCCTAATACAATCGATGCTGACAGTTGTCCAGAACCATCGAAATATAATGAATTTGTTCCCGTCCATTTCTGTTGTGTTGGACTTGTTGTTACCCCACTATTTGTGACTGTTGTTCTTTCGGACAAATCTGTTAATGAACCTTGTAAAACTAGCTTTGTTGCACTGGGTTCATTGGGTATCCCACTTGGAATCTCAACATACTTCTCTATATAAACAGAACGCAGTTCTTCCGTGTCTGCGTCATGAGTCAATGCTAAGGTTGCATCTGCATCAACCGATAAGGATACATCATGTTCTGCTCTGCTGGAATCATGATTATCCCATATGACTCCTGCGGTTAAGTTGGTTGTTGTAGAAGTTCCAGATGTAGATGCTAATGCTGTCGGTTTAGTTAGTCTTGCTCTTATAACTGCATCATCGCCGGTGTTATTGATTAGTGTAGTTGTGGTAGAGTCTGTGAACTGCACACCCCAATCGTCAAAAGATTCTAGTTGCCAGTATGTTGAACCTGGTAAAGTAGCTATGTTAGTTGTGAAGTTTTCTATTGCTGAGTTACTTGCAGTATGAACCGATGTATTCTGGGGTGCAGATACAACTGATAATTCAGTTAGATTTTCGTCTAGGAATTGGACTGATAGATTTGATCCTCTGTTACTGTAATTTGGAAACGTTACCACATCAAAACTTGCAATTGATATAGGGGTGGTAAATGTAATAGTAATAGTCTGTGGATCACCTCCATCCGGAGCAATCCAATAACTTGTTCCTGCCGTTGTTTCAGCACCATTGTAATCAGTAGCATCGCTCATAACAATGTGTCCTACTGAATGCCGAGTCATGGTCTGGTATGTAGCCGTTGACGTTATAGTAAGTTCATTGAATGTGTGTTCTGTCACACTAATCCAAATTCCGCCAGTTATTGGGATAATGTTGTTTGAACTGTCTCGGAACTTCAACCCACCGAAAGCATTATATGTCATCCCAGATGGGTGTGAGGCGGTTATGACGATTTTCTTAGTAGCTACTGCCCCACCCGGAATCTCAACAAACTTCTCTATATAAACCGAACGCAGTTCTTCTGTGTCAGCGTCATGTGTTAATGCTAATGTAGCACCAGATACAACTGATAATGCCACATCATGTTCCGCTCTGGTGGAATCATGATTATCCCATATAACGCCTGCTGTATATGTTCCACCGATGGAAGTTGTTCCACCAGAACCTGCAACGTCATCTCCCGGAACCCAGTTTGTTCCGTCATACTTTAATACTTGATCGGTAGTAGGTGCTGCGGTTGTAACATCAACATCTGTTAAATGATCAATTGAATTTGTATGGGTATGTGCCGAGGCAGCGTAATCATGTGTATGTGTAGTATCTGATTTTAGATTTAGTGACGTATCAACTTCTGTTTTAGTATATGTTGTAGACTGATCAGCTTTAGTGCCAACCAATGTAGTCATTGTGGTGACATGATTCGCATCATCACCAAGAGCAGCTGCCAATTCATTTAGTGTATCTAATGTTGCTGGAGCAGAATCTACTATTCCAGCGACTTTGGTATCTACTTGTGCAGATGTATCATATGCAGACAAATCAACAGTTACATTACCTATTGCAGTATCAACTTCTGTCTTGGTATATGCATCAACGGGTGATGTATTGACCCATTCAGTGTTTGTAGTATCATATGATAATACTTGACCATCTGCCGGTGTGGTTATTGTGGTGTTATCCAGCCCCTCTATTGTATAGGAGACTGGGCTTTGTGCAACGCCACCCACCTTTGCAGTTTGAATAAGTTTACCAGATGCCGAAGCACTTAGGCTTATTTCATTACCACCACTACCAATTTTGATTGATGGTACTTTAATACCATCTTCATCTGCCGATATGGTTTTATCGGACAGATTAATTGAACCACCTTGCACATCAAGGTTATTTTTTATCTTGAAATCTTTACTTGACATTAGTTTCACTCTCCACTAATTTATGTATTACTTATATTTATACTGTTGTTTCACCTGCGTCAGATGATGCTAAATCTACGTTGGTTGATGGGAATGTGCGATTTTCTCCCCATAATATACGAACAACTCCTGGAGTTCCAGCAATACCAGGAGTCCAGTGTCCATTATTATTATCCTTAGATGCACCATTACCCCCCTTACCATTCACCGCACTAGAACCTCCACCATATATGTCCATTATAGCATATCCACCAGCTCTAGAACCAGCGAAACCCCCTGTTGTTCCAAGTCCAGCTGCACCATTACCACCACCACCACCAAGTGATGACTCATATCCACCGCCAGTTCCACCAGCATAAGCAAAATTGTAGTTATGTGTTTGTGCAGGACCAGATTTTCCACCACCATATCCTCGTCCTAAAAGTACGGTATCATTTATTATTTCACTATTCCCACCATCAACACCAGACGTTCCGTAAGTATTAGTACCAGGACCAGAACCACCAGCACCAACACTAACCGTTAATACATCACCAGGAAATACTGATACACTATTTCTATAATGAGACCCACCACCACCAGCACTGAATCCAGATGAATCCCATGAAGAGGTTGCTGGCCCATTACCAGATCCGCCACCGCCACCAATCATTAGTATAGATATTTCGGTTATTCCCGTAGGAACAGTCCACGAATGTGTTCCTACCGTAGTAAAAATAACACCAGCATTTGGAGGTGGAAACGATAAACTCATCTGAGTAGTCTGTGCTGCTATATTAATACCATCTGATGCCGATATTGTTAAGTCAAATGCACCAGCATCTGATTCTAATATAGAAGGTGTTACAATAAACGCATTATTATTTTGTGTTATTACTGCCGTATTACCTAATGTCGGTGCTGAATGAGTATATGTTAAAGGAACACCTTCTGGATCCTCCGCAATTACTGTAATTACTGTAGGCACTCCTGTTTTATCTAAAGTATAATTTGGGTCAATACCACCTGTTATTGAAGGACTCGTATTAATTATTGATATGAAATACCAACCCTGTCCATTATTAACATATAATTTATTAACATCTAATACCATAGCCATAGAACCAGCAGTTACACCAGTTAATGGTAAATTTGACATAGTTGGATATGTATTTATTCCACCAGAACCAGATACTATAGTATCTACTTCCGTCTTGGTATACATATCAGATGAATCAAGTGTTATATCAGGTTCTACTTCTGCTGTATTATTGAAATCAAATACATCATGTGTTCCCGCATTCGGATTACCAATAGTTCTCATATAATTAATCCAATGGTGCATCTTCATATCTTGCACCGCACCAACACCAGCATGTGTTAATGCTGCCGCTTGATCTCCACCGGCTGTTGCAATAGAAGCAGGCACTACATCCTTCTTCCTTTTACGAATCTTCATTTTACCTGTTGCATCAATTTCTATTTTGTGTTGATCGCCAACCCAAATAGAATTATCTGATACATACAAGTCTCTCACTTTATATTCAGCAGAACCTATGTCGTGTGAGTTGTCTGTGTTGGGCAGTATATTACCATTTGCAGTTTCTGTCCAATGAACTAATGCACCACCATCAGTACCATCTGCTCCTGCTGCTCCTACTATACCATCTACTGTTATAGTTTCTGGTACATCTACCGATACCATGAAGTTATATGTTTCTTCTGTTGCATCACCATTAGTTACCGTAACTGTATTAGTTCCTGATTCGGATGCTAATAAGGTTACACCATCTATTGCTACTTGTGTATATGTACCATTCTGTGTTAATCCTACTGTTATTAAATCTATATCTGGTGAAACAGAAGTATCTGTTGTAGTCAAATATGATTGTATATCAAGAGTTGTTCCTGTAAATCCTGTGAAATCGTATGTTGCTAGGGTTGTTGCATCAACACCCTGAGTTGTTATATCTGTAATGGCACCAGCTGGAACTCTCCAAGTAGTTTTGCCATCAAATGATATAGCATATTTTATATCAGTTCCGGTAGGTTTATTCTCAGTTATTGCCAATGAATTAATTGTAACTGTATTTACAAGAGATATGGCAGACAACGATATAACACTACCATCTGTTGTAAAAACGAGATCCCCAATTAATAACCAACTAGTCGAATTTGTAGTATTACCAACTCCAAGTTGTCCAGAACCATTATGACCTATCGACTTTATATTATTATTCGTTAACAATATAATAGAATACGCACCACCCCCATAAACATTAGTTACATTTGAAACTCCAATATCTGTCCAAACAACAACAGGAACTGGGTAATCACCCATCATTGGATCGGATTCCATAACAGGAGCAATCCCTAATTGCCACCATTCAGTATCACCAGTACCCATGACAGTACCATCAGATAATACTACTAATGAATGTCTCGCACCACAAGCTACAGACGTAACACTGTTACTAAAACTAGTTGTAACCCAACCAGAAACTGAATTGTCATGTCCAACCCCTAAATTCCCATAATTATTTTGTCCTATTGTACTAACTTGTCCGTCAGACATTATGACTAATGAGTGGTTATCACCACAAGATATCGAATTAATTGTTGTAGATGCACCAGATAAATTACATGACAACCAAGTAGATTGTCTACTTGTCGCATTTGTATTATTAATCACTCCATAATCGTTTGAACCAACTCCCCATACCTCACCATTTGATTTAATCGCATGATGCCAATGCTTCGTCCCACTACCTGATATGACAGACACACCTGTTATATTAGCCGTAACCCATGAGGTTTGATTAGTAGTATTACCAATACCTAATTGACCATAATAATTATATCCTACACCTTGTATAGTACCATCTGTCATTAAGACAATGGTATGATTCTGACCTAATGCTACAGATAATACACTGCCTGTTATATTAGATGTGGTCCAAGAATGTTGAGTTGTTGTATTACCAATACCCAACCCACCATATCCATTATAACCAGTAGATTTAACAGAACCATCCAACATAATAGCTACAGAATGTCTTTCGCCAGCATATATTGACGACACATTACTAAGTGTATTTGTTAACTGTGATACATTAGTAGTATGTCCAAGTCCTAACTGTCCATGGTTATTCGAACCACAAGCCATTACAGTACCATCTATCAAAAGTATTAATGTAGTCCCACTCGCAATACTTACTGATGATACTGTCATGTCTGACCCAGATAGTAATCGAACCTTGCCATCTATGAACTCTATCTTATCTGAAAGGAAGTTCCATTGCGACTCATCCGTTGTATCAAAATCCCAATTCACATCCGTTACATCATCACCCGGAATAAACTTCTTGGCATGAACTAAGGCTTTATCGTTATGGTCATTGCTCAATGTTAAATTGGTTGATGCGCCAGAACCTAATGTCCTATTGAATTCTTCAGTGACAGCAGAAGTGACTGAAAACGTGGATGAATGAGATGGTGGTATAGTTCCATCTGGTCCTGCTGGTCCTGTTGCACCAACTCCACCAACTATACCATCTACTGTTATAGTTTCTGGTACATCTACCGATACCATGAAGTTATATGTTGTTTCTGTTGCATCTCCATTAGTTACGGTAACTGTATTAGTTCCTGACTCTGCAGCTAATAATGTTACACCATCTATTGCTACTTGTGTATATGTACCATTTTGACTTAATCCTACCGTAATTTGATCTATATCTGGTGAAACAGAAGTATCTGTTGTAGTCAAATATGATTGTATATCAAGAGTTGTTCCGGTGAATCCTGTGAAATCATATGTTGCTAATGTAGTTGCATCAACACCTTCGGTTGTTATATCTGTTATGACTCCAGCTGGAACTCTCCATGTTGTCTTACCGTCAAATGATATAGCATATTTAATGTCAGTTCCGGTAGGTTTATTCTCTGTTATTGCCAATGAATTAATGGTTGCAGTATTTGATAGGGATATAGATGAAAGAGAATCAACTGTACCGGATGGCTGATAATCTGATGTTGAAGATGGAGGAACGATATCAGAGTCAACCCAAGAATGTTGTTCAATTGTATTACCTATACCTAATTGACCATCGGCATTACGACCTACAGATTTCATATCACCAGAAGAAAGTATAGCAAATGTGGAGTCCGTTCCACAGAATATAGATGCAACACCAGTTACACCAGATGTAACCCAAGAAGATTGATTGGTAGTATCACCAGTACCTAACTGACCTTGGACGTTATACCCTACAGATTTTACAGTCCCATCGTTTAATAATGCGACAGAATGATAACCTCCAGATTTTAAAGAAGATACATTAGATACACCAGATGTTGTCCAACTAGTTACATAAGAACCAGAAAATGTACCTATACCCAATTGTCCATTGTCATTATATCCTACTCCCTTAACAGTACCATCATTCATTAATGCCATAGTATGATAGACCCCACATTCTATAGAGTCTACACCACTTATAGCAGATGTTTTCCACGTTGGTTCATAGTAACCACTTCCACCGGGCGTGGCAGATCCATGACCTAAATTCCCAGCCTGATTACGTCCTATCCCCATAACAGTATTATTTGTTGATATCTTCACCATTGTGTACTGATAACCACAGAAAACATCTGATACATCCCATCCAGATGATAGAAACTTCCAAATAGATGGACCCCAAGAATTGATGCTGGTTTGATTATTTTCTGTGCCCAATTGATTCTTGGAGTTATTACCAACCCCCTTTAATTGCCCACCGAATAATAATCCCATACTGTGATCAGATCCACATACTACATAATTTACAGTACCACCCCCTAAAGGTGATACTACCCAATTTACTTGACTAATATTACTACCGATACCCAATTGACCGCTAGTATTTAAACCAACCCCCTTTACAGAATTATCATTCAAAACTGCCATGGTATGACCACCACCACATGATATATGTCTGACATCGCTTATATCAGATATTTCCCAATCATAATGAAAACTATTGGTGGTACCGATACCTAATGCACCGTCAGTATTATCTCCAACACCCATTACCGTCCCATCATCGAATAGAACCATAGTATGCTTATCACCAGATTCTATACTAAGTATAGTTGCATCTGTTGTCACACCCACCAATCGAACCTTGCCATCTACGAACTCTATCTTATCTGACAGAAAGTTCCATTGCGACTCATCCGTAGTATCAAAATCCCAATTGATATCCGTTACATCATCACCAGGAATAAACTTCTTGGCATGAACTAAGGCTTTATCGTTATGGTCATTGCTCAACGTTAAATTAGTTGATACACCAGAACCTAATGTCCTGTTGAATTCTTCAGTGACAGCAGATGTAACTGAAAAGGTGGATGAATGAGATGCTGGTATAGTTCCATCTGGTCCTGCTGGTCCTGTTGCACCAACTCCACCAACTATACCATCTACTGTTATAGTTTCTGGCACATCTACCGATACCATAAAGTTATATGTTTCTTCTGTTGCATCACCATTAGTTACCGTAACTGTATTAGTTCCTGACTCTGCAGCTAATAATGTTACACCATCTATTGCTACTTGTGTATATGTTCCGTTTACTGTTAATCCTACTGTTATTAAATCTATATCTGGTGAAACAGAAGTATCTGTTGTAGTTAGATATGATTGTATATCAAGAGTTGTTCCGGTGAATCCTGTGAAATCGTATGTTGCTAATGTAGTTGCATCAACACCCTCTGTTGTTATATCTGTAATGGCACCAGATGGAACTCTCCATGTTGTCTTGCCATCAAATGATATAGCATATTTTATATCAGTTCCAGTTGGTTTATTCTCTGTTATTGCTAAGGAATTAATTGTAGCTGTATTTGATAGGGATATGGATGAAACCGAATCAACTGTACCGTTGGGTTCGTTGAAAGATATAGAGTATGTTGATTGAATTCCGGAACTCTGCCAAGAATAAGAATTTTGCCATGTTGTATTACCTATACCTAATTGCCCATAGCTATTATATCCTGTACTTTCAACAGTACCATCAGTCATAAGTGCCATGGAATGAGATTTACCACCTGCTAGAGATGCAACACCACTTATATTAGATGTAACCCAAGACGATTGAGCGATTTGATTACCTATACCTAATTGACCGTAGGTATTTTGTCCCACTACCTTAACAGTACCATCAGTCATTAATGCCATAGAGAAATTCTCTGCGCCGCATACAATAGATGACACACCTGTTATATTAGATGTAACCCAAGAATATTGATGGATAGTATCACCAGTACCTAATTGACCATTGGTATTCTGTCCCACCGCCATGACAGTACCATCAGTCAGTATAGCCATGTTGAAATAACCAATGCCTGGTGATGATATAGATGCAACACCACTTATATTAGATGTAACCCATGATGATTGATTAGTTGTATTACCTGTGCCTAATTGTCCATAGTTATTATATCCCACTGACTTAACAGTACCATCAGTCATTAATGCCATGGAGTGGTCCTGACTACATGATACAGATGCAACACCTGTTATATTAGATGTAACCCATGATGATTGACTGGTTGTATTACCTATGCCTAATTGACCGTAGGTATTTCGTCCCACTCCCTTAACAGTACCATCGGACATTAGAGCCATAGAGTGTCTGTAAGCACATACTATAGATGCAACACCACTTATATTAGATGTAACCCAAGAAGTTTGTTGTGTTACATTACCTATACCCAATTGACCCGCATTATTAAATCCCACAGACATAACCGTACCATCAGTCATTACTGCCATGGCATATTCCGCACCACATAATATAGATGCAACACCACTTATATTAGATGTAACCCAAGACGATTGATCGGTTGTATTACCTATACCTAATTGTCCCCTATCATTCAGTCCCACTGACTTAACAGTACCATCAGTCATTAATGCCATGGTAAAGTGATCTCCACATGATATATCACTTATACCAGCACCCGTTTCAACACCCACCAATCGAACCTTACCATCTACGAACTCTATCTTATCTGACAGAAAGTTCCATTGAGCCTCATCAGTCGTATCGAAATCCCAATTGATATCCGTTACATCATCACCAGGAATAAACTTCTTGGCATGAACTAAGGCTTTATCGTTATGATCGTTAGTCAACGTTAAATCAGTTGATACACCAGAACCTAATGTCCTGTTGAATTCTTCAGTGACAGCAGAAGTAACTGAAAACGTGGATGTATTTGCTTCTAATGTACCAATAGAAATTTGTTTTTTCCACGATCCTGATGTACTGTCATACTCAAATGTTATACCATTTTCTATATGTGTAACACCATTTACGGGGTTTAAGGGGAATGTTATAGCCATAGTATTCTCTCTGTTAAATTATTTTAGTTAGTTCTACTGTCGCATTAACAGTAGTAATTATAGACAATTCTACATTACTTCCTACAACACTAGAAGATAATGTAACCCAATCCGTTGAAGTATCAATAATACCATACTCCGTAATAAATGCATCTACTCCATTATGAAGTAATAATATTTCTGTTATATATTTATCGGTATCAGACTTCACCTTAACAATATATTTACATGAGTCCATTGCCATGTCAAACGAATCCAACACAGACGAAACATTTAAGACAGTAGTAACACCTACCAGTTTCTTTATAGGAATTTCATCTATTTTAGTGTCTACTTGTACAGATGTATATACTCCTGCTAAATCAACTTCTGTTTGGTTCAATTCAACCCATTGGGAAGAGTCACTATCAACATAAAATATATTTAGTGCCATGGTACTGGAATTAGTCCATAAATCCCCAGCACTAGGACTCGACGGTGCCGTGTCGGATATAACAACTGACGCACCACCCCCACTAGCCGCATTACTTATCTTTGTATCTACTTGTGCAGATGTATCATATGCACTTAAATCAACAGATACATTACTTATCTCTGTATCTACTTCTGACTTGGTATACGCATCTATTGGAATGGAATTAATCCATTTAGAAGAACCAACATCATACGATAGAACATTCCCAGCAACAGGAGTTGTTATATTAGTATCATCTAATCCATCTATGGTATATGTAACAGGCGATTGTGTAACACCACCAACCTTTGCAGTTTGTACTAACTTACCGTTAGAACTTGCAGATAAACTTATTTCATTTCCACCAGTACCAATTTTAATAGATGGCATTTTAATACCATCTGCATCTGCCGATATACTTTGGTCACCTAAGTGTATGGTACTACCAGACATATATATATCACGAACTTTTAATGTCGATGAACCTATATCATAAGTATCATTCGTATTAGGTAGTATATGACCATTTGCATCTTCTGTCCAATTACTTAATACAGCAGAGTCAACTTCTGTCTTAGTATATGTTGTAGATTGATCAGCTTTAGTGCCAACCAACGTTGTCATTGTGGTGACATGGTTTGCATCATCACCAAGAGCAGCTGCTAATTCATTTAGTGTGTTTAATGTTTCTGGTGCAGAATCTACTATACCAGCAATCTTAGTATCAACATCAAATGATTTTTCGTATTCAGATAATTTAGTATCAACATCAAATGATTTTTCGTATTCAGATAATTTAGTATCAACATCAAATGATTTTTCGTATTCAGATAATTTAGCATCAACTTCTGCTGACGTATCATATACAGATAAATCAATACTATTTGTTTCAAAATCTAATAATAATTTAGTAGTTGATATTGCAATCCCAACATATACAGAATCAACTTCATTCACATTTGTTATTGAACCATCAATCTGCACATAATGTTTTTCATCTATTGATAATCCCGATTGACTTTTTGATACACTTCCTAATGATTGTATTTCAACTGTTTGATTATCTGAGTAATTATTGTCAGATATACCTATAAATCTATTAACATTCAAATTTGAGGTAGATACAACTGTTTCCATTTGACCACTAACAGTCCGAGTCACCCAACCGCTGTTTGAACTTTTAAATATAACAGTAAACACACCATTTGAATTCATGTCAAATCCAAAAGTGTCATTTGAATATTGTGTTGTTATTGATATAGGACTATTAAATAATACTGTATCAGTATTTGTATCATATGTTCCTGTTATATAATACATATTACCGGAACCACTACCAGTATTATATAATAGCATGAATCTATTATAATCTAAAAATCTTATAGTTCTAAAACTCCCGCCAGGATATGTTTCTCCGTGTAATGATATACTATCGCCAGACACTGTTCCTATCTTTATAGTTCCACCATACCCGATTAAAAATTTATCTGGGGTATTTGTGTAAGTAAGATTTATAGTATTTACATTATAAGTGCTATCATAAAATACTATCGGTGTTCCCAAACTAAGAGAATTATCACCAACAACACCTGTCATTAAGTAATTCTCTAGAACATTTGGTGAATATGCATTTGGACCAGCCGTATTAAATGCCAGTATAAACTTGCCTATATTATTTTTATCCCACGCTACTGCACACGGGGCGCCATCAGTCACAGCCTCAGATAATAATGAAGTTATTTCAAGTGACAATCCAGAACTTATATCGTATGTTCTTAAATACGTATCACCGCTAGCATTATAAGTTGCAATAACTTTATTAGAACCATATGGGTCTGCTGAAATTGATACTCCCCATCCCCCGGCCCCAAAATTAGTGGTCGAACTTTGATAATATGTATTAGATGATGTTATAGTTCCTAAAATAATATAACTCTTATTTTGCCATCTGTCATAATACATTATAAGAACTTTATTGTTTGGTGCATATGATACAGAGTAACTAACATCCATATCTGCACTACCTACATTATATAAATTATTCCATACCACGATACCATTTGATACATGTCCCACTTTTAAATATATGGTGTTATTATCAACGTGTAAACTAACCACTTTATCTGGATTATCTGGTGAAAACGATATATGTGCCAACTTCCACTCAGCGGAATCTATTTGTCCGTCAGTACCGGCAATGGGTACGTTCTCTGGGGTATCTGTATTTAAAACTATTTGTATTGGTGATACTGTTCCATCAGAATTTAATACCAAAGTGTCACCAGCAGATACACTACCACTTGACACTGATTGAACTGTTAATGACTCTATCTTAGTATCTACTTCTGATGATGTATCATAACCAGATAAATCAACAGACACATTACTTATCTTAGTGTCTACTTCTGATGATGTATCATAATTACTTAAATCATGTGTATGTGTTGCATCTGATTTAGTACCAATCAACGTTGTCATTGTAGCGACATGGTTTGCGTCATCACCAAGGGCAGCTGCTAATTCATTTAGTGTGTTTAATGTTTCTGGTGCAGAATCTATTATACCCGCAACCTTAGTATCAACTTGGACTGATGTATCATATGCAGATAAATCGGTTGGTGGTATTGCGGCAATCTTAGTATCAACTTGGACTGATGTATCATATCCAGACAAGTCTACTGATACATTACTTATTTTAGTGTCTACTTGTGATGATGTATCATACCCAGACAAATCAATGTCAGTTTGATTTAAGTCTACCCATTGTGCCGATGTGCTATCAACATAATATATATTTAACGACATATCAAGAGAATTAGTCCAAAGGTCACCAGCATTCGGAGTGACTGGCGGGGTATCTGATATAATTACAGACGCCCCATCTGGTATTGCTGCAATTTTATTATCCACTTGAACTGATGTATCATAACCAGATAAATCTACTGATACATTACTTATCTTTGTATCTACTTCTGATGATGTGTCATAATTACTCAAATCATGAGTATGCGCGGTAGGAGCATAATCATGTGTGTGAGACGAGTCTGCCTTCGTGCCTATCAGAGTGGTTATTGTGGTTACATGATCTGCATTATCTCCAAGAGCAGCTGCTAATTCATTCAAAGTGTTGAGTGATTCTGGAGCGCTATCTACAATGGCAGATATCGCAGAATCTACTTCTGACTTGGTATACGCATCTATCGGAATAGAATTAATCCATTTAGAAGAACCAACATCATATGATAAAATATTTCCATCAACAGCTGTTGTTATATTAGTATCATCTAATCCATCTATGGTATATGTGACAGGTGCTTGTGTAACACCACCAACCTTTGCAGTTTGTACCAATTTGCCATCTGAACTTGCAGTTAAACTTATTTCATTCCCACCAGTTCCTATCTTTATGGATGGCATTTTAATACCATCTGCATCTGATGATATACTTTGGTCACCTAAATGTATGGTACTGCCAGACATATAAAGGTCACGTATCTTCAATGCAGATGAACCTATATCATAAGTATCATTCGTATTGGGTAATATATGTCCGCTCGTTTCTGTCCAATTATTCAATCCAGCAGCTTCTGGTGACTGTGACACCCATTCATCTAATGACGCATTATATACTAATGTTTCACCATCAGATGCCCCTGATTGATTTATATATTTTATACTTATTCGTTGACTCATGATTAGTTATCTCCCATTACCCTAATATGTTCCGCCATCTATGGAATCAAAGTCTGTTATTATATATGATGACAATTTCCTAACACCTATATTAACGCCATTTGGTTGTGATTCGGTTAAAGTTAATGTGTTCCCACTAACTCCGTATGATGCCTGTCCTTGTAATAATCCATCAAATGTAACAAATATATCAACATCTGATATTATACTTTCTGATAATGTAAATGATGTTTCACCGTTAGATATAAATGATTCTGTTGTGTTATCCATTGATGGTGATATCAAATGTCTAACTTCTATTATTGTTCCTATTGGTTGTTGTCCACTTAATAC
>Ga0209362_1001408_pt1 | contig 19384 bp, 25 predicted proteins | sample SaaInlV_165m_DNA_FD_184680 | JGI IMG/M metagenome (GOLD analysis project Ga0209362, IMG submission 184680) | Marine microbial communities from expanding oxygen minimum zones in the Saanich Inlet - Saanich Inlet SI037_S3LV_110m_DNA (SPAdes)... | ecosystem: Environmental > Aquatic > Marine >...
CAATAGCTGGGCCAGCAGTTAATGTTCTGCTCATACCATTGTTTCTGTTAATTGGTCCTCTAAATCCAATTTTGACCACAATAGGATATTATAACATTGTGTTGCTGGTGTTTAATTTCATTCCAGCATTACCAATGGATGGCGGAAGAGTGTTGAGAGCGACCTTGACGTATTTTCTCAAGGATCGTGTTAAGGCTACGTTGATATCTGGACGAGTTGGTCAAGTGATTGCCGTGGGGTTTGTGATTCTAGGATTCATGACCGGTCACTTCATGTTGGCGGTGATAGGAGCTTTTGTTTTTATGGCTGCTGCTTCGGAAATTCAAATGTCACAAACTCCAGCACCAAATATGGCAACGGAGTATGACGTTAGAGTTTCGGCTGATAGCATTACTAGCATTCAAGATCGTTTGGACAGGCTAGATAGGATAAATCGGCAAGCAGATGATTAACTACTTTACAATTCCTGCCTTTTAACGTAAAATACGATAGGAAAATTGTGTAAACCCAGTGGGAATTGGAGGAGGCGAGTATGGCGAAAGAAAAAGGTGCAACATGCGGTTTCTGTGGAAACAATCGACGAGTGGCTGGTCCGCTTGTCGAGGGGTCGGGGTATGGCCCAGATAGTCCTGTATTCATCTGTGGAACTTGTATCGAGCAAGCAGACACGGCTCTAATAAACGAGAAGCGAAGAACTCGATCTGTGAATGTCCAAATGAAGGATGTGCCAACTCCAAAAGAGTTGTACGAATTTTTGGACCTACATGTCGTTGGTCAGGACACTGCGAAAAAGGTGCTGTCTGTTCAGGTCAGCAACCACTATCGTCGCCTGATTGATGCAGACTTGGTTGAATCAGGAGCAAAGTTCCCTGATGAATCGTTGACCGAAGTAGAAATCGAAAAGTCCAATGTTCTGTTGCTCGGTCCAACGGGATGTGGAAAAACTCTTCTGGCTCAAACTCTTGCCAAAAAACTCGACGTTCCTTTCTGCATCGGTGACGCCACCTCGATTACTGAGGCTGGTTATGTGGGAGAAGACGTGGAGAACCTGCTTCTGAAACTGCTTCAAGCTGCTGATTTTGACATTGAGGCCGCTCAACGTGGAATCATCTACATTGATGAGATCGACAAGGTTGGGAAAACAGGTCACAATGTCAGTATCACTCGTGACGTTTCAGGAGAAGGCGTTCAGCAATCTCTGTTGAAACTCATTGAGGGAACGGTTGCCAACATTCCACCGCAGGGTGGCAGAAAGCATCCAGAGCAGCAATACATCCAGATGGACACGACAAACATCTTGTTTATCTGTGGTGGTGCATTCGTTGGAATTGATGACATCATCGGTCAGCGAATGGACAAGAAGAGAATGGGTTTTGGTGCCACAACTGCTCCTACCAGTGATGAGGACAAGGAAAAGGAGAAGAATGAGTTGATGGCCAAAGTTACTCATCAAGACATTATGAGTTTTGGAATCATTCCCGAACTCGCTGGTCGATTGCCAGTCATTACTGCTCTTGAAGAGTTGACAGAAGAAGCGTTGGTTCAAGTTCTTACTGAGCCGAAGAATGCTCTCATTCGACAGCATCAGAAGAACATGTGCTACTCCAAGGTCAGCTTGTCCTTTACTGATGATGCAATCTTGGAGATTGCGAAGAAAGCCAAGTGCCTCGGAACTGGAGCAAGAGCCTTACGGCACATTGTTGAGACTGTGATGAATGACATCTACTTCAACATGCCCAAGAACTCCAAAGGCAAAGAAATGGTCATCACCGCCGAAGTGGTGAAGGGGGAAGAGACTCCCGCTTATAAGACTGCTGAAGCTGCGTAAGGACCAATCCAAAAGTTGGATTAAAAAAGCCGCTTGGGAATTTCCCAAGCGGCTTTTTTTGGGTTAGACACAAATAAACTTTGCTGTTATAATTTTTAGCAGAAAAGGAGGACAAGGATGTCTATGAAGTTTTTTTGCTACGGCACGCTGAAAAAAGGGTTTAGGGCACATAGCTTTCTCGAAGAACACAATGCTGTTTATCTTGAGGACGCCACCACACACGCTCGTTATCAACTCTATAAGCTCGGCTGGTTTCCCGGCATGGTAATTGATGAATATGCCGCTGGAGGCGTTCAGGGAGAGCTATACGAGGTCACAGAGGACTGTATGGAGCGATTAGACCTGTATGAAGGTGCTCCAGACCTCTTCAGAAGAGAGGAAATAGAGCTAGAAGACGGTTCTAAGGCTATTTCCTACCTCTACATGAGAGACTTCACTTCATCTGATCGAGTGGAAGATGGCAAGTGGAAGGACTCAGAATGAAGTTGTGCGTCGGATCAGTGTTCGCTGCTGATGATGCTCAAGGTCAAAAGTGGTTAGACTTGCAGTTGCAGTTTCTTAGGTCAACTACTCAAAACTTTGATCATATTGCAATTGTCTGGGGTGGCAATAAAACAGGCTACTTCACAGATAAGACGCACGCAATATATCCAGAGGGTGAAGTAGGAAGTGCCAGCGTATGTCACAGAGAGGGATTGAATCATATCACTTCGTTCTTTAGGGAACAAAATGATTACAGTCACTTTCTATATCTTGACTGTGACGCTTTCCCAATCAAGACAGGTTGGCTCACTGAGTTGTCAAATCAAATGGAAGAACAGCCAGTGATGAATAATGGAATGTTTTCGAGAATGGTTGGTCGCAACTATGATATTGCCGTGATAGTCAGAGCAGAGAATTTGGAAACCAGACTGCACGCTTCTGTGTTGTTTGTAAAGAAGTCGGCGTTGCCAAAAATTTCTTTTGTTTATGATTCTGTTGGTTCAGATTTAAGAGGCAATGTAGAGAATGATATTCATATTCCTGAGTATCAGTGGGAGTTAAGAGATCAGGCTTTTGCTTTAATGCGATCAAACAAGAAAAACTTGCATCCATTGGCGTGTGGTGTTTACTACAATATGTTCTATCATCATGGTTGCGGAAGTAGAGTGATGAAGGTTCGAGGGAACAGCACTTTGTTTACAGCAAAACCTTATTGGGATTCATTTGGAGAATTAAAAACAGATGATCTTACAGAGCAATTGATGGAATCTCCGTCTTCTTTCATAAGTGAACTTGCCGGATGGACTCCAAGCAGGTATGCTTGAATAATGGTCAAACGAAAAAAGATATCCAAGACTGTTCCTGAACCAGAACTTTCAGAAGAGGAACTGGACGATGATGAAGACGATGTTGTAATAGAACCAGAAGAAGGTGGTTTAACATTTGAGATGAGGTATACAGTAGGAATACTAAAGCCTCAAGATTCGTATGAAGGTTCAAAACGCTACAGTGTGTTTTTTGAGACCGAAAAATTGTCAGAGGCCAAATCAGAAGCACTTAAGGCATTCAAAGAAGACAAATTAGAGGTCGTAGTTTGGGATAGAGAAAAGTGGTGTGATTCGGATATCATTCGCCACTCTCCAGAAGTCACCGAAGTCAAGGAAGACGAAGATGTTATCAAACCAAGAGATCGAGGAAGACAGAAGAGCGTCGGCTCGGATGATGGAAGACGACAGAAGAGCGTCACAAAGAAGTCCGCAACTGGGAGGTCAAGCAGCGGCTCGGCAAGACGTAGCGGAGTCAAGAAGAAGATCCCGCCTTCCAAACGGAAGCGAAAACGATGAGACAATTTTAGAGGCAGAGTTCTTTTCTGAACTTGCTGCTATGGACACAGAAGAAGATGATTCCGTAGTTCTTCAATCAGCAAGGGATGCAGCAGCTATGCCAGACGCTCCAGAGTTTCCTCTAGCTTCCAAAAAAGACTCCTTAGAGCCAATCCGCCAAGAGATTCAAAGGTCTCGTAAGCCTCGCATGAGGACCGTAGAGCAATATCTCTGCGATCAGTGCGACAAGATAATCGACACACCTCGTGCTGGGTTTGTCATTCAAGGCAATATCTACGTCGCTGATCCCGCTTCAGTTGGTGGTTTGATCGGCAATAACTTCCCTGACACAGATGAACCAATATCTGTGGATAGTGTCAAAAAGACTGTGCTTTGCAAGACATGCTTCATGGAAGCAGTGGGACTTGCATCAGGACATACATATAGGTCCGCAGAGAAGTCTGTCAAGAAGAAGGCCGTAGTCAAGAAAAAGCGCAGAAGCGACTATGATAACAGCAAATATGAGGATGATGTAGCTTTTTGAGGTAATTTAATGAATTCACAATTAAGACTAATCGGAGACGTGCATGGTAAGCACGATAAATATCTGTATCTTCTGGAAGAAAATGAGGCTCCGTACACACTTCAAGTAGGAGACTTTGGTTTCCATTACAACACATTTGATGAACATGATATCAAAGAGAATCATTGTTTTATCGGTGGCAACCATGACAACTACGATCTGATCGATGATTGTCCAAACCACCTCGGAGACTTTGGAGTATGGTCTGTGCCTGACATGGGCGATGTCTTCTACATACGTGGCGGTTGGTCAATAGACAAAGCGTTTCGTTCTCCCGGAGTTAGTTGGTGGCCGGATGAAGAATTGTCTCAGGACAAGTGTGAAGAAGCTCTGGAACTCTACAAAGAAGTCAAACCAAAATTTGTAGTGAGTCACGAGTGTCCTTTGGACATTGTTCAGTTCGTTACCAATCCTCAATTTGCTAAGGATATGGGACATGATAGTGGCATCATCATGACTAAGACCAATCGAATCCTGTTAAGGATGCGAGAATTTCACGCACCGAAGATGCACGTTTTCGGTCATTATCACAAGCATTTGGACATCGTAGCCAACGAGGTTCGTTACGTGTGTCTACCGGAGTTGGGAACATTGGACCTCCCAAAGAACTTTATTAACGCCTTGTAGGGAGAAATGTATGTTGCAAACAGGAGCATGGATAGCCATTGGCGTTTTAGCACTTAGCCATTGGCTTCAAGTTTATAAGATTCACAAACACAGAGAAGTCAGAGACATCTCTATTTGGACTTACGTGTTTTTACTTGTAGGTTACTTAGCGTTGTTTTCTAAGGCGATTGTGGATTGGAACGATGGCACTGGAGATTTGGTATGGGCTGTGAGACAGTGCATGACAATTGTTCCAGTGTCTATCGTTTTGATGCAAATTAGATGGCATAAGAAAGATCGGTGGCATGATGAATGCAGCCCGATGTGTACCAACTGCAACAAGGAATTGGAACAACAGTGGGAATATTGCCCGTATTGTTCTTATTTTACAAAAAAAGAAGAGTAACCAAGGATGGCGAAAAAGAAAAGTTACGCAGCTATTAAAAAGGCTTGCAAAGCGGAGGAAAGTAAGTCTCGCAAAAAGGCTCCTAAAGCAAAGATCACAGGTCACAAGACTAAGAAGATTGTGATTAAAGAAGTAAAAATAGATGAGAAGATCATTCCTCTTGTAAGATGGATGAATTCATTTGAATCTATTGATACTTTGTTTTGCTGTGAAGGCGGAACAAAACAAGAACTTAAAGGAACAGAACATAATCAACCTTATGTTCTGTTTACTTGTTGGAGTCAGTTAGAACTATCTGTATTTCTGCGTGAACTGCAATACATGGGGACATCAACGTGTGAGGCTACATATTACGAGCCTTATGGTTTAAGATATCATCTAAAGTTCCCAGACAAAGAAGCAATGTTGCAATTTTGTACGAGGCCAGAAGTTAAGAAGTTTGAATGAATGCTATTGATCCTCTGATATTTCACAAAACTAGAGTTGTTTGGGCACGTAAGCATGTTTATATCAACGGTGAATATTCAGAGGATCATGGCTTCTTAAATGTCATCCAATCTTGCAAGATGATGGATATTCCTGTTATTACAACAGGCGATGTTGTTGATCAGGAATATTTTAAGAGTTGCTTTGATGAAGGTTGGGGAGCAACTCTTAAAAAGCAGACAGTTAGAACAAGAAACGATTTTTATAGTCTTGCGAAGATATATGTCTGCAACATTTCTCATGAGGAAGCCAGCATTTCGGAGAGGCTTTATGATTCTCCGAGAGACAACTTAAACATGGTTGAGGCCATGAAGTGTGGTTGTCTTATACTGTGCTCATCCTTGAATAAGATGGCCTATAGCTTCCCCAGAGATGGCTTCTGGGTTTATGATCATCATGATCTTCAAGATTTTGAAGAGAAGCTTTGGTATGCCTATCGCCAAGACAGAATGGTGCAAGAAAATACATCTTGGTGGGAAATTGATTGGTCTTCAAAGATTTATCTCTAATTCTTTAACACTGTAAGAATTACTTAAATCTTTTATAAAATCATCTTATACTTACTCTATATAAGGTATGGCTAAATTTAAGAAGAAGTATACGACAGAACAGGTTAAAGATATATTTGCAGAGAGTGATTGTGAGTTGCTTGACGAGTACCAAGATATGTTAACTCCAATGAATTATAAGTGTGCTTGTGGATCTCTTTCTAAAATACGTTTATTCTCTTTCTTAAAAGGATCGAGATGCAAAGAGTGTGGAAGAAAAAAGATGAGTCAATCTCGCAAGTTGTCATTTGATGTGGTTAAAGAAAAATTTGAAGAAGTTGGATATCAGGTTTTGAGCACAGAATATATTGACAATAAGACTCCTATAAATTACATCTGTGACCGAGGACATGAAGGATCTAACAGTTATGCGAATTTTAGTAAAGGAAGACGATGCAAACAATGTTGGGTAGAAGATAACTCTGGGGCTAATCATTGTAATTATAATCCCGACAGAGAACAAGTTAAGGAAAACGATAAGTTTCGTAGGCTGTGTAGGAGTTTGGTGAGGAGAGTTCTTAAAGCTATAGACAAGGATAAGCTTAAGAAAAGTAAAGAGCTACTTGGTTACAGTCACAAGGATTTGAGAGATCACCTGTATGATCATAAGAATTTAGAAAACATGGGCGATGAAAAATGGGTTGTAGATCACATATTTCCTATCAAAGCATTTTTGGATTATGGGATAGAGGATATATCTTTGATTAACTCTTTGGATAATCTACAACCTCTCGAAGAGAAAGAAAATTTAGTAAAAAATGATAAGTATTCTAAAGAAGAATTTGAATCTTATCTTGAAAACAAAGGAGTGATAGATGTGGATTGAGGCATTCTGTGAATATCCTTTTTCGAGAGTTCGCTTGACATGTGAAGGCAATGTAGCTTTCTGTTGTTTTATGCGTCCCGATCCCGATCCTGATGAGTTCAAGGAAAAGCAGCCTGCCTATATTGGTAACGTGCTGGAAGATTCTTTTGATAACATATGGTTCGGAGAGAAGGCAGAAGAGATACGTGAGTTTACACATAAGGGCAAGCTGCATCCAATGTGCCAGTGTCCCGGATGTCCAATTCTTCCATTAAAGACACCATATCCCAATGAGCATATTGTTTTTAATGAACATCCCAATTTTCTTGAAATTGATTTACCTAACACACATTGCAATGTGGGTGGACTCAATCCTGATCCTGTAACCAGTCCAGCTTGCATTATGTGCGAGCGATCTGATCCCTTCTTTAAGCCAGAAGAGGATCATTTAATGGAAGTGATGGACAAGATAAAGCACATAGTTCCTAACCTTCAACAAATACACATACAAGGCATAGCAGAGCCTTTCTATGAAACCAGAGAAAAGGGTCACTTGCTATTTGATGTGCTGGATGTGTTGAAATTTGATGATTACAAAGATCAAATAACATTGAGCGTCACAACTAATGCCACTATCTTCAAGAAAAGAGTTAGAGAAGAGTATCTGGAAAGAGTGCCAAACTCCATTACCAATTTTTCTGTTGATGCTGCCACTCCTGAAACTTTTAAGGCAATTCGCATATTCACTTGTTTTGATAGAGTTCTTGCAAATATGAAAGCGTTTGATGAAGAACGAAATTACGGAAAACAATTCGTCAGAATACACAACAACATAAACATAATGAATGTTCATGAAGTAAGAGAGATGGTGAAGATAGGACACGATATTCGTGCTGAATACGTGGAGTTTAATCCAACCAATGGATTCAATCACAAGATTCTTGTGAACGAAGAAAACTGTGGTCTATTCAACAGAGCACAGCAGGACATTGAGGATGAGGCAGAAAAGCTAGGACAACCGATTAAGTTCATACGTGATCTTGATCTAGGACTGTCAGATCAGCTAGTGCAGTTGACTTTATGATAGTTCCACAAGCACTGGATCGGGCAAGTCTCTGATTACGCTTATCTCTATTTTCCCATGAGCCATTTCTATTGACTGACTTCTTAAATCATTGAACAATCCACGATCTGTCACTTGTAATTTTTCAACATTTATGTATCCGCCTGCGGAATGCACAGGGTTCATGTAAATGGAGTCTGCTCCCATTTCAATTGCATCCTTTACCATGAGTGGCATTTCATGTAGATTGTGAATGTTTATGTTATGACATATTGATATTACATGTGACTCTGGCCTGTCGTTTGCATAACGTGTGATGTTTCTTTTGATCGTGTCGTAGAAGTTCAACCTTCTGATCTTTAAGTATGTCTCTGGGGTTGCGGCGTCAATAGAGAAATTCAAACAAGAGTCTTTTACAATCTCACAGTATTTTTCTTCTATCTTTTTGGAAAATATTGAGCCATTTGTGAATGTCCAAAAATGGATTTTTTCTCGATGCTTGCCAAAATTCAAAGTTTCTAACGCATCAAACAGGGCGTCTTTCCAGAATGGCTCTGCTACTCCAAGGATTGTCAACTCGTCAAGAAATGGCATTAGCATTTTTACTTTACTGAGTATTTCATCGAACTTATCTACCTTGAAGTTTGGGCCATTGACATATTCCTTGCTGTTTCTAGGACACATGATGCAAGCGGGGTTGTCTTCATTGGGATCAGTTCCTCCAATGTTGCAATGATATGGCGGTAGTTCTAGTTCTAATCCTGTGGGAAAATTGAAGTTTTCATAAACATCGGATGTTTCAGTTTTTTCAAGGCTCTCGCCGATAAAGGGGCATCCTCCCCAGCCTTCACAAACTGGGTGAAGCTCTCCTTTGAGAGTTGTTTCTTGAATTTCTTTTGCTAGATCGCTTCCCCAAACTTTGTCAAATGTGTCATTCAATATGTTTCCAATTGGTTGTGATTGGAAACAGCATTGAGCAACATCTCCGATGTGGTTTATTTTCATTCTTTGGAATGGAAGTCCACAAAATGATTGAATTCTTATTTTGGGATTGAGATTGGTCTTTAACATATGTTTATAGGAGTATCATAGCATGAGATTTCTATTTGGTAAATTTGGATACGCTGGAGTTGCAATACTCACTAACTGAATGTCTTTTCCTCTCATATCACTTCTTGCATTTTCATATGTGTTTGCAATCGGCTTTTTTCTCTTGTTCAAAGATGTGTTGATCATACACTCTACGCCAGTGATATTTCCATACTCTGTAAGTAATTCGTGCATCCACGGGTCTTTTTCTTTGTAAACAACCTGTGGCCGTGCTGTGTTGTCATTGTGGACAATGGCTGGCAATAATTCTTGAGCTTCTTTTGTGCAATGAACTAAGAACTGCATGTATTCTCCCTTTGGTCCAATAAAGAATCTGTCAAACTGTTCTGCGGTTACGATTGGCGCAAGAGGCCGGTAATGTTCTCTTCCTTTAATGTCTTGAGATACACGCTTGAGGTTCTCTATCTTGGCAGAGGCCAGTATTGATCTGAACCCCAAGGCTCTTGGACCGGCTTCTGACTTGCCTCTCAGCAGACCGACAATTATGTCATCTGCAATCAACTGAGCGATTTCTTTTGGTCTCTGTGGACCTATTGACGGAAGAGGGTCTTGTAGTTCGTTGAGGCTGGCAGTGTTGATCTTTGGCCACTTGCCAGTGGAGTTGTAGTATGCAAAGGCGGCGGCACCTAGAGCTAGTCCGCTGTCATCTGTGGGAGGTGCAAATGTGACATCTTTAGTCATGTTGTAAATATTAGAGTTCAATTCTAAGGCCAATGATGTTCCGCCACCAATGAGAACTCCTCTACCTTTGGCAAATCTTTCTATGTTGTCTTTAAGAGCTTTCCATATTTGACCTGTGTACCATCTGTAAAAGTTGGCGACGAATTGCATGTTCTCTTCATTTTGTTCGTCTCTTTTTAAGGTTGGATACACAGGTTCGTAAAGATCAGTAATTGATCTCTCTAGCATTTTTATGGTCATCTCATCAGTCCATTCTTGCTTAGGAAGATATCCTGCGAGTCCCATTGCTTTGCCAGCACTGTGATAACCAAGAAGACCGCCCAGATAAACGCTTGTTGGTATTGGTGTGGCGTCTTTGTAATACGAGAAACCACTAGGGTCTATTTCTCCAACCAAATTACATTGCAGTTCGCTGTTGGCATCAAATCCAGCGGCGTCATATGCCATGAACATTTTTGGTTCATCGTTGTTCCTGAAACACCAAGCGGCGAACACATGAGCCATATGATGATTTACCCATATATCGGGGTCTTTGCCAATTTCTTCTTTGAATATGTTGTCTGGTTTAAGAGGTTTGTATGATCTGATGAGAAATGGATCATATCCTAGTCCATCTTGTGAGATGTTGACGGCTGCTGGCCATTTATGAGCATTATTTTCAATGGCTACGATGGCCACAACATCTTCTTCAGATGGATGTGGCAAATCAGGAAAAGATACGCTTAGAGGCCCTAATTCAAATCCATGGTTCGTAAAGCCACTGTATCTTTCACATTGCCCGTAAAAAATTACTTCTCCAGACTCATCTATTGCAACGACTCCTGCGTCGTGACCAATATGCACACCTATGTATCTCATGGAGTTATAATAGAATGGTTGAAGGAAAACCTCAATTCGATCAAAAACAAATAAACACTTTTTGTGATTTTCCTTTTGCAAGAGCAAAGGTGTGTTGCGACGGGCAGATGAATTTTTGCTGCCATCAACATTTTTCTAGTAATTTAGGAAGTTTGTTTGAGCACAAGTTTGAGGATTTGTGGTTTGGCCAATTTGCAGAAGAAATAAGGGCAGAAACCTTAAAGGGCAATTTACATAAGGTGTGTGATACTACAGCGTGTCCTCATCAGTATAAAGACAGAGGATTGTGGACTCACAATGTAAATCAAAATGGATATCCATTGCACCTAGAATTTGATTTACATGGATCACATTGTAATTTTGGTGGCACTAAGCCTAGACCAGACACAGTTTGTATTATGTGCCCACGTGCCAAGCCAGACTGGATGGATTATCTTAATGCGTATCCTGATCGCACCGAAGAATTGGCTAAATCTGTTAAACACATCCTTCCTTATCTTACATCAATGCACATACTTGGAGTCGCCGAGCCATTTTGGAAAAACAGAATATTTGATGTTCTTGATTGGTTGGAATATGAAGATCATCGAGATCGCATTACTGTTTGGACAACATGCAATGGCTCTGTGTTTGACGAAGAGAAACAAAATCGCTTTGCAGAACTGGTGCCAAACTCTTTCATCAATTTTTCTACAGATGCAGCCACTCCAGAGACATACTTAAAGATTAGAAGACAGAAAGAGCCGGTGTTTCATAAAGTTGTTGAGAATATTACAAGGTGGTGTAAAAACAGACCTTCAGGACACATTGTCCATGTTCATAACAACATCAACATCTTTAATGTTCATGAAGTTCCAGACATGGTTAGACTCTGCAAGAAGATGGGAGTGGACAGACTGGTGTTGCTTAACACTCATGATTCAACTCATCCAGAGATAACATACATGTGCGTCAATCAACAAAATGTAGGAAAATTCAAAGCGGCGCAGGAAGAGGCTACAAGAGTGGCAGAAGAAATAGGTTTGAATATTTTCTTCACTAGACCTTTAACTCTTGATTATGATCCAGAACTTGTGCAGATCAAATTAGTTTAAGAGGCTGGAAGAACTTGTGTCCAATAGATGTGTTGATGTCGGATAGAATTGGAGAAATTGTTGAAACAGGAAGGCATCCTCCTTTTATAGAGAAATGCTTTAGATATGTCTCTCTTCCGTTTCGAGCGATTGATTCAACTTCTGGTTTCTTACAAAGAGAAATCACTTCTTCGAGGTTTGTGAAATTCTTTCCGACCGACAGGTAATTGTAACCTTCAGTAAATACGTTTTTACAAAATTGTAGGTCGGAAATATCATCTGATATAATGACCGATCCCATTGCCATGCTTTCTAGGAATCTAAAGGTGTGTCCAAATCCTTTGGGAACTAGAGAGAACTTGTAAAGAGACATGTCATAAAGATACTCGTCGAATGACAAAGGTTCGGAGATGAACTTTTCGAAGAACTTGGGATGCTTCTTGTTCTTGAAATCAACACCTTTCATTACTGAATAATTTGTTTCGCATGATTGATGTAGCTTCCTTAAAAACGATCTTCGAGGCTGGCCATGAAGAGAGCCAAAGAATCTGAATTCATCCCTTCTTTCTTTGAAAGGTTTTTCTCCTAAGTGTTCAAGACCTTCTACGTTTGGAGTGAATCCATATCCAGCGATGTGTCTGCCGTTACTTCCTGTTAAATCAATTACTGGCACAGGGTTGCTTTCGTAAAAAGGAATATCATCTACAGATAAGATGAAAGATTTTTGTAGAAGGTTTTTTCTTTTAAGTATTGGTATTTCTTTTCTCAATTTGTGAATACACGTTGATATTGTTTGAAGAAATATTAAGTGTTGCCCGTGGCGATTTAATGGACGAACACTGTTAAACTTTTTTACTTTGACATCAGTAAAAGATTCTATGCTATTGAAAAAATGCTGTGAACGATAATCTATTTTGTCATCATAACTTATCCAGTAAACTGTTCTTGACATCATCACCCCAATTGGACAAGAGGTTCGTCTTCTATGTCAAGTGTCATTTTTCTTAAGAAGTTTATGTTTACTCCTAGCTCCTTTGCTGTTTCCAAAATTTGCATTTCAGCCCTTTTGAAAAGATGCACATTACTCTTGGTGACGCATATACCCGGAGTTGCGTAAGTGGGATTGAATTCTAGGTGATTTACATTAACTTCTGATGCTGTGGCCACCATGTCAATTACTTCATCTACGTTTATCAGGTTTATGTTGTTGTGGATATACAAATTTTGTGTTTCTGGATTCCTCATTGAGTTGTATAATTTGAGGGCTTTGATCACAGAATAGTAAGCGTCAAGTCTTCTGATTCTCTTGTATGTCTCGGGAGTAGATGCGTCAATGGAAAATGTGATGCCGCATTTGGGCAATTGCAAGAATCGATGTATTCTTTCTTTGGTAAGAATAGTTCCATTGGTGGTAGTGGTGACGGTCGTGTCTGGTTTGTTCCACAAATTCATATCATCAAGCATTTCAAATATTCTGTCTTTCCAAAACGGCTCAGCGACTCCTTGTATGTGAACGGCATCGAAGGTGTACTTGCCAAGCATGAGACATATTTCTTTGATCCTGTCTTTTTGTGGAACGAAGTTTACATGTCTTTCACACATTATACATGCTGGGTTCTTACTGGTTGGTTTCAAGCCGCCTATGTTGCACCACTGAGTAGGAAGATCAAGTTCAATGTTTCTTGGGAATGGAACAGGAAGGTTAAGAGGAACACGGATTTTATGAATTCTTCTATTTGCAAGATCGTTTTTGACATGAATGAAAGGACATATTGAGTCACAGCAAGTTGAGTGCAACTCATTTCTTAAAGTGGACTCCCTGATCTCATTAGCGACTGCACTATTCCATACAGCTTCTAGTCCTGCATCAAGAACATTGCCCAAGCATTTTCTTTCATGGAAACAACACATTGTGGCATCACCTTCTGGGTCAATCTTGATTCGATTGAAGGGGTAAGCACAAAACACCTCTTTGTTTTCATGTGTCTTTAGCATAAACAGCCTTTCAAAAGTTGTATTCTTTATTTGTGAAGTTGATCTTCTTGATTCCCAATGTGTCCATTCCTATTGTATCTTCCGGCTTTACCTTAGAGTATTTGGCAACCCATTCACAAACAGAAGAACCGCCGTTCAAGTTGATGCCGCCATCCTTTGATATTTTTTCTAACAAGCTCCAAGGAAGGGGATTTTTTACTTCGCTCTTGTCAAATATAAGAGATGTCAAGAATGAGTATCTTGCTATGGCGTCGATCCAAAGTTCTTTAGTACATCCTCCAAACTCCTGTAGGAACGGTATGCTTATGTCTAATGTTCCAGCTATTGAGTTCCATTTGATTGAATCACATATTCTGAAGAACGCTAGTAAATGATTCATGCCATCCACCTTTACAGTTTTAATCATATTGGGGTCTTCTGCGATCATTTCAAGAGACATAACTACGCTTCCATCTAAGAAGTCTCCTTTGGTGTATCCTTTACCTGATATGCGTTTAAGTTTACCGCTGTCAATTAACGCTCTTGCCTTTTCTGACACAGACTCATCAGAGTAATGATTCCATTGGAAGCTCCAATCCTTTTTGATAATAGGTTTTCTTCTGTAAGCACCAAATGTGTCGCCTATGATTGGCATACGGTTTCCATTAAAGGTGAATTGATAGTTCGGGGGACAGATCGCAGCACGATCTTTATTCATTTCTTTTTCAACAGCAGGCAACCATCCTTCTTTTTCCCAGAACACATCTGCGTGTTGTGTCATCATCCATTGATTTAAGGGCTGTCTAATAGCCCAGTCTAATAGCTCTAAATGGTTTGATCCAGAATTAAATGGTGCGTTCAACACTCTGACCTCACGATATTTCTTTACTGCAAGGTCGAGATGTTTTTGAATGTGTGGCTCTACATCTCTGGACGTTACAAAAATTATGTCAAGAGGCGTGGCTGGGTCTGTTGTTTCATAAATATTCTCTATGTTTGCATGGATAAAGAATGAAAAAGTTCCAACAGGGATAACGATGCTATGGCTCATTTGCTTTCTTCCTATTCAAAAGTTGTTTATCATATATACAATCATGAGTAAGATTGAAGAGCTTCCTAGCCGGTTTGAATTATTAAAGAAAATGCCTAAAAATGCCGTATGTGCAGAAATAGGTGTTTTAGGAGGAGATTTCGCATCTCAAATCTATGCTGTTACCAGTCCTAAGAAGCTTCATCTTATTGATCCTTGGAAACATGAAACTGATGGCGCATTTTCTCTTGCTGATGAAAATTTCCCTCAAGAAGATTTTGACGCTATGCACAGGAATATTTCTAAATCATTAGGTTTCAGGCCACAAGTTGAAATTCACAGAGGATATTCCTGTGATGTTCTTAAAGATTTTGATGATGATTATTTTGATTGGGTTTATCTTGATGCTTGTCACTGGTACGAAGAAGTTAAGAAGGATCTTCTTATGTTGCTTCGTAAAGTGAAGCCTCAAGGATGGATATGCGGCCATGACTATCAAATAGAGCCGGGACACCAAGGCTCAGGAGTCATGAGGGCTGTTAATGAAATAATCAACGATGGATTTGCAAAAATGGTGTATATTGATAGCGAAAGATGGGTGAGTTATGGATTGAAAAAATGCCACTACCCTATTATAAGATATGTTTAAGATAGAACCAATTTTTGAAAGGGACTTAGATTATCAAGATTCTTTCTGTAGTCTTCCCTTTAGTAAGCTAATTCTTAATAGCTTCGGCGATGTTTCCATGTGTTGTCACCAACAAACACAGTTGGGGAGCTTGAGAGAAAACACCATTCTTGAAATTTGGGACAATCATTTAGCTAAAGAAATTCGTGAAGAGACGAAAAAAGGCAACTTGCATTGGGTTTGCTCTGAATCAAACAGTTGTCCTTATATCTTCAGAGAAAAAATTGTTGGACCAGTGGCTATCTGCAAAAACAATGCTTACCCCTCATATCTTGAGATTTGCCTGCCAGATAAACACTGCAACATCGGCGGTGAAATACCAAGTGATAGCAATCCAGCCTGCATAATGTGCAAGAGGAACTTTCAGACGCCAGATCAAGAAGATTTAACTGAGATGTTGTGCGAAAAAGCAAAGCCCATAATGCCCTTCCTGAAGTTCCTGTGTGTGCTCGGAATAGCAGAGCCATTCTGGAAGGATGCTGTTTTCAAAATCTATGAGAAGTTAGAGTTTCATAGATACAGGCACCACATTCAATTCACCACCAATACAAATGGCACATGCTTGAATGAACGTCTTGCCAAAAGATTCTTTGATGAAACCACCTACTCTAACCTCTCTTGGTCGCTCGACTCCGCAACTCCAGAGACACACATCAAGATTAGAAGACTGGATGCTTTTGATCTTGTGGTTAAAAATTTGAAGAGATGGCTTGAGATGAGAGAGGATTTTGGTGGAAAAGAATGTCATCATGTTTCAATCTACAACAACATTAACATCATCAACATTCATGAGATGACACAAATGGTTGAGATGGCTGTTGATATAGGAGTTGATTCAATGGTGATGCTTCCCACCTATGAGCAGGATGGAATCGTCCAGTTGGGAGAAATGGTTTTGTGTGATAAAAATGTTGGAATGTTCAAAGAGGCTTCCGAAAAGGCTATGGCACGAGCGGATGAACTGGGCATGAATTTGTTATATCAAAATCGTTTTGACAAAGTTCCGAAAAAGCAGTTGGTGCAGATAACCTGATTCTTGACGAGCGGTTTTTGTTCGGTAGAATGGAGCGGGCCAAGTAATGGTCGTTCAATTTAGAAGGAGCTACAGCAATGGAGCTAGAAGACGAGAAAAGGATTCACCGAGCAGTCAAATTTGTCACCAAAGCCCACGACGGGCAATTTAGAAAAGAAAGTTTTCTGCCATACATTGTTCATCCGATGGCCGTGCTGTCGATGATTGCAGAGTGGGAGATTCAAGACCCCACAACAAGACTCGCTGCTCTTTCACATGATGTGATCGAAGACTGCGATGTTACACAAGAGCAACTGGCAAAAGTGATTGGCGTAAAGGCGTCGGAAGTTGTCAGAGAATTGTCATTCTTTCCGAATGGTCTATCCGAAATTCCTGCAAACATTCAAAAGCAGGAATACATGCGATCCTTCAGAGAGAGCAGCGTGGATGCTTTGGTTATCAAAGTGGCCGACCGATGCTGCAATACTTACGATTGGGTTGTCGCCGGAAACAAGTACGCTAAAAAGTATTGGGGCAAGGCAAGCGACTTGTTTAGTGCCATGACATCTCGACGAGAAGAAATCGTAACTTACTTTGGTGGTCCAGAGAAAATTGATGGCCGAAAGAATCCCCAGCGTGAAATGGGAGAGGTCATCTTTACCAAGATGCGATACACCAGAACTTGCATCGACGGCATGGTCCAATAACTTTCGGACACAAAGCAAGGTGGCTTTATGAGTTGGCAAAATGGAGATGGTGGATGGACATGGGAAGAAGGTAAAGAAGGTTGCGGAGAAACTCCACCAGAAGAAGTCATACAAGTGTTTGAAAAGATGAAAGAAATATTTGATTTTGCAAATGAATCAGGTGTTCAAATAAGCTTCTACATGCCTTTAGATGGTGGTCGCAACACGTTCATTTACAAGAAAAACATTGACGGCTTGATCAATGTCACTTAAGATAGTCTCCTGACGTGCATCGTTATGGATTGGGTGAGTTTGATGGCAAGATGTCACTACATTCAAACTCAAAGTCACTGGAAACCATGATGAGTTTCTACCTGCCTGTGATGTAATGATGCACGTCATTTTGAAGGAAGAGAGGATGAGATGGCTGAATGCAATTATTGTGAACAAGAAATGAAAGAACATGTGGGCTGCACTGTGGGGAAAGTAAAATTCCCAGATGGTTCAGAAATGGACGCTGTGCCGCACAGCCACGAACAAGACTGTGGCGACTGCTATTGTCCTCAAGGATCGTTTCATCATCCCGGATGTGACATGGAGAGATGCCCACAATGCTCCGGGCAATTGATATCATGTGGTTGTTGTGAAGAGGAAGAGGATGAAATTTAACTTTGAACAAGACGATCCAGTTAAGTTTGACAATGGTGCCATAAAAGGAGAAGGCATCATTGTCGGGTGCTCAGTGATAGAACAAGCTGTCATAGGAGCGACATACATCGTCAAAGTGACAGACGGCTCTGTCCCCACAGAAGAGTATCCATTTGACACAGTGGCGATCACAGAGTGTCACTTGGTTTGGAGTCTTAGACACGGTTGGTCAAAGCATAATGAAGTAGCTTAAATTCTTTGACATTTTCTTACAAAATTTGGACTACCTTACTCTTTATAAGGTATGAAAAATTGTAAGAAATGCGGAGAACAAATACCCGCCAAGATTGTCATCGACGGAAAACAAAGGAATCTTCAGAAGCGAAAGTTTTGTCTCGAATGCTCGCCGTTCGGGAAACACAATACAAGAGACTTGAACTCAGAGCCTTCACAGGGTCTTGGTCCTCGACCCTGTAGTTTATGTGGCAACACATATAACAACAAAGGAAAGAAGTGTTGGACTTGTGCCACGAGGTTAGGACGCAAAAGGAAGGCTGACAAACTTCATGGTTTTATTGGAGAAGAATGTTGGGTTTGTGGATATGACAAGTGCAGGGCAGCGTTAGACCTTCATCATGTCGATCCATCAACAAAGAAGTTTCAACTCAGCAGTAGAGAGATGCAGTACAAGTGGGATAGAGTCTGGGAAGAAGCTCAGAAATGTTGTCTCTTGTGTTGTAGATGTCACAGAGAAGTTCATGCTGGATTGACAGATGTTGAAGAACTTTATAAGACTAAATGGAAGGAAATTTTGGGCCGGTAGCTCAATTGGTTAGAGCAGCAAACTTAACGGAGGAAGCCTAAACAAATTGCATGGTTTCTTCTTTGGGTTGCCACTGCCTTTAGAGATGAGGGCTTTGGTAGAATTCGTCAAATTCGGGGAAGGCTAAGTCACAGTGATATGCTAATCCCGAGCCAAGCCTCGCAAGAGGAAGGTGTAGAGACTGTACGGCGAACACGTAAAGTGAAGAGACAGTCCAGACCACGAACTCGAAAGGGGCGGCGAAAGTCGTAGTGTGTACGCATAATTTGTTGGTTGCAGGTTCGAGTCCTGCCCGGCCTACTTTTGAAAGGATTCCAAAATTTGTACGAAATTCAAACCAAATCAAAGAATCACATGAGAGGCGGCGATTGGTCGTCGATCAAGTGTTTCAGTGATCACAAGGAAGTTGCTTGTACGAAGAGACGCTGGTTTGGTTTTGGATCGGAATATGAATCCACAAAATTTGTTGAAATGACAGATGAAGAGAAGGATGAATGTTGGAAAGAAATGGTAGGCATTGCCAGAAGTCAACCTGATGATGTTTCTGTTAGGATCATACACACCATTTTTGTTGGCGCAGAAGACATGTACAAAGTGGTGTGGAGAGGATAAGGAGAAACTCATGTGGCATTTAGATGAGATCATCAGAAGGAATTCAGACGAGGCTTTGA
>Ga0209362_1001414_pt1 | contig 19325 bp, 31 predicted proteins | sample SaaInlV_165m_DNA_FD_184680 | JGI IMG/M metagenome (GOLD analysis project Ga0209362, IMG submission 184680) | Marine microbial communities from expanding oxygen minimum zones in the Saanich Inlet - Saanich Inlet SI037_S3LV_110m_DNA (SPAdes)... | ecosystem: Environmental > Aquatic > Marine >...
CACAAACTGTGGAGTGGAGTGGAGTCCCGCAAATGTTACCATTGAAGAATCTGGAGAATTAGATAATAGAATTTGTTGTAATCTGGATGATTTGGCTGAAACATTTACCATTTCATTTAATATGAAATTTTTACAACCAATGCAGACAACTGATGTCTGGGTTCAGGGAACTGACAGGTCTGGAAATTTCTTCAAGGTGTCACTTCCCTTAACTTTGAAGGTTGCAGGAAATGAACCGTTAGTTTTTGAATCAAAGATTAATCAAAAGGTATTGGGATTCTATGATGAGTCAATGCTCAATGATGTGGTTTCTGATTGGACTGGTTCCCAACAAGACGTTTCAGAGCTTGCGACAATTTTGGGAATTCCAGATGAGCAACTACCGCCATGGGTTACAAACTTGGCAGTTTGGGTATCTGAAGATAGAATCACAATGGGTGATATGATTGTCTCAATTGAGCATTTGATAAATAATTAAAATAATTATTTAGATCTTTTTTTGATTTGTTGAGCAACCATTGGTAAAAATGCCCCTACATCAGATACAATTCCAAGTGCTTGCCATGTACCTCTATCCATTAATTTGGTGACAGTTGGCTGACTGATATCTACAACAATTACCTTCACACTAGCTGGCAACATGTTTCCAGTTGCAATAGAGTGTAGCATTGTAGAAATCATAATCACCATATCTGCACCTTTGAGAACTTTTTTGTATTGTCTTTGAGCCTCTGCAACATCAGTAATTACATCAGGTAATGGCCCATCATCACGAATAGAACCTGCTAAAACAAATGGAATGTTATTTTTCACACATTCATACATTATTCCTTTAGTCAATTTTTTAGTCTTAACCATGTTAGCAATTGACCCTGCCTTGAAAACAGCATTTATGGTATCCATGTGATTTCTATGACCATGGTATGCCAATGTGGCATCTTTGACATTCATTCCTAGTGATGTTCCAAGTGTTGCATATTCTATATCATGAACAGCAAGAGCATTTCCTGCCAAAACACCATCAATGTATCCTGATCTGATTAACTCTGATACGGAATCATCAGCCCCAGTGTGTACAATTGCAGGACCTCCAACTATTACAATTTTTCCACCTTTCTTTTTTGTATTGTAAATATCATCAGCTACTTGTTTTGCAATGTGTTGAGTTGGTCTTTCACTGGAACTTGAACTTCCCATGAATTCAAATACATTTACTCCTTCTCTTGGACGTTCTGGTGGGGTGATTTTTACTCCATTTTCCCCAACAATAATTTGATCACCTTTTTTCACATCTCTTACTGGAACACAAAATGCCTTGTTTCCTTTAACAACAATACATTTGTCCATCATCATATTTTCAACTATAACCCATTTTCCTTTGAGATACACTTGGGTGTGATTATTGGTAGTACTGTAAAAGTTGTCTGGCATGACATAGTTTTTTGGTGATTTTTTTAATTGAATTTCTTTTTGAATTTTTGACACTGCACCTTCACGATATACTGTTTTTAGAATTTCATCTAAATGAGATTGGTCTTTTCCGGTAATTGTTAATCTTGCATAAGAGTGATCTTTTTTCTTTGTTCCGATATCAATTTCTTCAACATTAAACTCTCCTTTCAAATCCATGATTTTATCAAAAATCTTAGTTAGAATGGAAGAATCAATTAGGTGTCCACTAACTTCAATTTCTTGGGAAAATTTACTCATTTTGATACTATCTGACTATGATCACTAAAGGTTTTCTCTGTATGATTTTATTAGAATTGACTTTGTACTCAAAATCAGTGCCTAAATTGAAGAATTTAGATGATTTACCACAAATTGATGTTTAAACAAATACAATTCCATTGCTTGTTGATATGATTTTTCTTTTGTTACAATATTTTGTAATTTTTTGATGATTTTTGAATACATATTGAGACATTTTTCATTATCTTCGTCTGCTTGAGAAATCATATTTTTCGGAACTTTGTTCATTGATTTGTAGTATGTAATAAGAAATGAGAGTTGTTGAATTCGGTCTAAAATTAAACTGATATTATCAAAAATAGTTCTCCCTTTTTTATTTAGATTTAGGGTGGCATCTGATTCTATTTTTAATAAATTTGACTGGATGGATAAATTTCTATAAAACAAACTCAAAACCCCATTAATTCCTTTCAAATAATTATTTACTTGAATATGAACAGTGTCATAATTTGTTGCCTCTATTGAGTATCTGTAAGGTACTGTTTTTTTATCTACTAAAATAAATCCTAATGGATCTGAATGAGTTTTAGAATTTTTATTAATTATTTTAATTAAATCTACTTCCAAACATCTAAACAATATTTTCATTTCGTCAATTGTTGAAAATTTGACTTTTGTCAAATGCAGAAATATTTTTTTCTCAAGTTCATGTTTTACCATATAACATCATGATGACAATCACTGGCTTTAAGGGATACAATAATAATTGATTGGGATTACACTGGAAGTATTACTTTACCTTCAAATTTAGGAATATTATCCTTTTCAAACGCTTTTTCTAAATTTTCTTTTTGGAGTTTAGTTACACCTTGAACTATGGTTTTTGATGAACCCGTACTGTCTACTAAAGCTAAGATGTATCCGCTATTATCAGTTAAAATGAAACCAGCAGATTCATCTACAAATGCATACAAATTTTCTTCTCCTACAGGTTTCCATACATTAGATTTTGTATCAGTTAAGGCTAATGCAGGCATTGCTTTTCCATTAGTTAAAGTATTGAGATACTCTCTTGCTTCTGCAACTCGTTTTTGACCCAGTTTTAGTGCCTGAAAATACTGCATATCCATCAAATTATTTGATTGTTATAAAAACATCACAAAAGATAGTTATAGAAACTACGCCTCATACAGATAGTGCCACTGACCAATCCTGTAATAATAAAATTAAATGAGATAACTACATTTGTTCAAGATAAATCAAAATTAACAGAATCAGAAATTGATGAAATTAAAAAAATATTCAAAAGTCTGGTAGAGGGGGGAGAAAGATATGATATTGATGAAATTGAATATTGGTTTGAAAATGAAGGTAGTTGGAAAGTAAAAGATTCCAGAGTTAGAATTACCAATCTTTCAAGTTATGTTCAAGATAAATTTCAACAAACAGCACATTTGAGAATAATTTCAGATGATGATTGTAGTTGTGGAAATTAGATGGTAGTTTTAATTAAAAGTCTAGAATTAGTTAACTTTCTTCTGGGATGAATCGACACATGTCCATTTACAATAAAATAACTTTCCTTCAAACTTTCATTTTCAGGTAAAAACTCATAGTTGAATTTTCCAGTTTTTAATTTATTTATCAATATTGATTTTAGATTATTTTCTTCATCAAGATCAATTAATTTTCTCCCCTGAGATATTTTTCGAGGATAAAAATCATTGTCAAATTTTTCACAAATGTATTTTTTGAGAAGCAATTCATCTTTTCTGGATTGAATCCACCACTTTGGTGATACATCCATAAAGAATTCAAACTCAGCCATCATTAAAAATTTAGTCTGATTGTATTTAATAATAATCAGTCAACATGGTAGGTTATTTCTCTTCAATAAGCTTAAGTTCATAGAAAATTTAGAGTTATAGTGAACAATAGACGAATTGGGTTATCTTTGATTGTTGTTTCAGCTATTATTGGGGTAATTACCATAAGTTTTGATGATTTACCTGAACCGTTGATAATGCCATTACTAGCAATTAGTGGTATTGGTTTTGGTACAGGCATAGTTTTGTTAAATTACAAGGCAAAACATTCCAAAAGGGACAAAAGTAAATTCAAAAGAACAAATACTAAATCTTGGGACACATAGTTGTACCATATTGAATAGGACAGATCAAGAAAGATATGAGACAATATCAATAGAATCAAAAGTTAGAGAAGGGGTTTTTCACAAAGTTGTTAAAGATTTAGAGACTGGAAAAGCAGTTTCATGTTCATGTAAATGTTGGAGTAAAGGAAACAAACCTTGCTTTGGAATGAAAACCATTGGTTTTTCTGAATCAAATTAAGTTTCTAATTGTTCCAATAATCGTCTGACAATTTTAGAATTTTCTTTTCGTTCATCCAATATTTCTCCAATTCTTTTTTTGTTTTTAGTGGAATCTGTAATTAATTGAAAATATTCTTCATCAAGATCATTGTTAGTTTGTAGTCTTTTAATCACTTCAAACAATATTCCAATAACTTGTTTTTGAGCATCAATTAATTCATCTTTTTCAGTTTCAGACATTTTTCTAATTATCCTCCACAATCTTTCTAAATAATTGTTGTAATTTTGGATGTGTAATATCTGATTTTGCTGTTTCTAAAAATGTAGTAATATCCTCTTTGGATAATCCATCTTTTTGATATGTTTTAGCTTGTAATGCCATTTCTAATCGATCTATCTGATGAACAATTTTAGATTCTAGTGAGATCTGATTTTGATATTCTTTCCAGATTTCTACATATTCTAATTTTATAGACTCAGGCAAGTTTTCAATTATTTCATAAAATGCATTATTTTCAATTTTTTCTTTTTTGTCTTTAGTAATTTGGTCTGGAGTAAAATCTCCTATTTTTGATTCAGCTAAATCATGTAACAATACCATTTTTAGAATTTTTTCAGAATCATAATTTTCTAAATCAGATATTACCATGGCCATCACTGCCATAGAATAACTATGATCCGCCACAGATTCAGGTTGTTCTATGAATAATTTATCTATCCAGCCTTGCCTAGAAATATTTTTTAAATTTAATGAATTTTTAAAAAAATCCAAAAGTTCCATGGTTATGGATGTTATTTTCTCCTAATGAATTTTCAGTTTTATTTTTCGAATTATATAATAATTGAAGAAAAATAAGTAAAATATGAAAATTTATACAAAAACAGGAGATGATGGAAATACTGGATTACAAGGAGATTTTAGAATTGCAAAATCACACCCAAGAATTATAGCTTATGGGACAGTTGATGAGGTAAATGCTGCAATTGGGGTTGTTTTAACAAATGAATTGGATGTTGATGTTAGTCAAATTTTAAGTCAAATTCAAAATGAGTTATTTTTACTAGGTTCGGATTTATCCAATCAAAATCTTAATGATTTAAAAAATAGAATTTCTTTAGATATGGTTGAAAAGTTGGAAAACGCCATTGATAAATTTGAATTAGAATTATCTCCAATAACAAATTTTATTTTACCTGGAGGAAATTTGGCAGCTGCTCAAATTCACCAAGTTAGAACAATTGTACGTAGAGCAGAAACATTAGTAGTAAAATTGAGTGATAAAGATGAGATTAATTCCAATTGCATCAAATATCTTAATAGATTATCTGATTTGATGTTTGTATTGGGTCGTTTAATCAATAAACGTAATGGTATTGAAGATATTATTTGGAAACCGTAAAAAGACAAACTTTAATGCCTCATCTAAAGTATTTTTTTTAGTGCCAAGGTAGCTCAGCCTGGAAGAGCACTCGGCTGAAGACCGGGCTGTCGCTTGTTCAAATCATGCCCTTGGCACTCTTGTTTTAGTTCAAATCAATTCTATGGGTATAGAATAAGATTGAATCAGAATAATAACCCATTACATGGGACATAAACCTTAAAAGCCACCCCAACCCAAGATTTTCGATATTAATGGCAGAAAAAAAAGTTGCAAAAAAAACTACCGTAAAAAGTAAAAAAACAGGCACATCAAGTAAGGCAAAATCAACAAAGTCAAAAAAGAAAAAAATTAAAGATGAGCCTAGTGGAGATAGTGGAATTGTAATTGTTGATGATGATATTGTAATCGATCAAGAAAAAGTAAATGAAGAAAGAAGAGCCTACCTTGAAGAAGCAAGATCTCAAGAAGCATCAGACTAGAAATCTTTATCATATTGAATAGCATAACCTTTCTGTGCATGCATTATGTTTGATCACGGTTAAACCTGGAAAAGTAGATTCAGTAGTTGAAATATTAAAGAAAAAAAGAAAAGTAGTCAAACAAGTCATGATAGTTACTGGTAGAGCAGATATCAGTGTAATATTACAGGGGAACATGGAACAAATCAATCAAATGGTAATTGATTTTAAGAAAATTAAAGATATTGTTACTACAGAAACACTAATCGAAGTAGAGGTAGATTTAGGATGGTAAGAGCTATAATTTTAGTAAAATCTCCAAAAAAATTGATTGCAGTTAAATTAAGAAAATTAACAACTGTTGCAGATTCATTTCCAACAAGCGGTCAATTTGATGCAGTGGCAATAATTGATGTTACAGAATTATCTGAAATAAAAGAAGTTGCAAACCAAATTCAAAAAATCAGCGGTGTTGAACGAACTGAAACTATGGTGGAAGTCCAATAATTATTAATAAAATTTAAAAATAATTTTGCAAAGTATTTGTAATTAAAATGGTAATTGATTTAAGCAACTTTCACCCATATTCTTTGTGAATATCAAAAAAGTTGGAAATGTCATATTGGCAGTCAAAGATTTAGACAAGTCAATACAATTCTACAATGAAATAATTGGTCTTCCAATAAAAGATCAAAGAAAAACATGGGTAGATTTAGGTACATCCGGAACTTTGTTGAGTTTACATCCTGCATCATCAAATGTAGATCATACTGACAGTTCTATAGACAATGGAGTCAGTATAGGGTTTCTTGTAGGTGATTTGAAATCTGCACTTGAAGAACTAAGAACAAAAGGTGTTACAATTCACCGAGACATTGTTGAAAGGGATGTAGGAAAAAATGCAGTGATTTTGGATCCAGACCAATACATGATTTCATTGTTTGAACCCATCTATGAGGACAAAGATCAACAAACTAGTGGGTATCACGGATTTACACCCGCCTAGATTGTCTTTTTTATTAAAGAGATAATCTTATCCAAACTTTTTTCTTTTGAATTAATTGAGACATAAAATGTAATATCCTTTTTTTGAAATACAACAACGTTTACTTTAGAATGTTTTAAAATGATATGATCTAATTTACCAAGAGAATTAGCACCTTCTTTTCGTAATGAAAATAATGTAGAAATTATAAAAAATTCTTTCTTCACTTCTTCAGATTTTAACAATGGTTTAAGATTGGGTTTGATTACCCCAGTTAACGTTCTGCCATAATTGTTGATAACACCAACATATCTAATATTATTAGATATTTGAATAATGGATTGACATTGTTTTCTATATTTCAATATGGATTTTTTCCATTTATCTGATGGACTTTTAATCATACCAAAAAATAAAATCAGATTGTAATAAGGCTTATCACTTTTTTTAAAATCTAGAGAATTTTCTTTATGGGTTGTGTTTATCTTTAGGTCTGCTATCTAATTTTTTCTTTAATTCTAAATTTTCTTTAACTAGTTTATCATTTTCAGTTTTCAATGTTTGAATAGAATTTCTACCACTAAATAATGGATGTCCAGGCGGAATAATTTGAGATTCATGAGAAAGTAGTCCTGAGGCATAATCTTGATATAATTTTTGAAATCCTTGTAATTTTTGATTAAGCGTTTTATCGTGTTGGGTTAACTGAGATTTCATTTGATTTTGATGAGTTGGAGATAAAGGGTGATTTAATCCTGGAGGTAATCTTGGAAATTGGAACGCCATGTGTGGTATGTTTGGGTTTAATCCATAAAGGTCTTGTAGATGTCTCATTACCATATTATCCATACAAATTGTCTTAATTTGGTATATTTGTGGCTTACTTTAGGCATTTCATATACACGTTAGTCTAATTTCAGTTAGTTTTGCTCAATTTCAGTTGATCGCAGATCCTTATACATTTCCTATTTTGATCGGATATATTCATGGCTGAAATAAACAAATCGTGCTTGCGATGTAAAAAGGACATCAAAGAAAAAGAGTTGCACAAAATTGTGATGTATGTAGTTCAAGAGAAATTTACAGAGCATCACTATGAACATGTTGAATGTCCTGAAAAATTTACAATTTAACATAAAATCAAATAAGAATTATTGTCCTTGATATTCATACACTTGATAAATGTCTCCAGTTAATCTGGAACGATATTTCCATTCATCATTTTTCCACACTATTTCCTTAAAATCTTTTTGAGAATTTGGATGAAGTCTTTTTGACACATCAGATCCAATCAAAATTTGATTTGGTTTTGCCATATTTTGAATTTTTGCAGCAATATTCATTGCAGGTCCCATAAGATCAACATGGGAATTAGTTTCATCAGCACCATATCGAACAACAATATTTTGACCAAAATCAACACCAATTTTTACCATTAAATCAGGATAATCATATTGGTTGAGTATGGGATTGATACCTTTTTGAATAACGGTATTCATGGATTTTGCACAATTAACAGCATTGTCTGCAGTAAGTAAGGAATTGCCCTCTGCAACAAAATACCCAATAACTGCATCACCAACAAATTTTAAAACATAACCATGATGCTGTCTGATTACTGCTGCCATTTCTTGTGCAAATGAACTAATTATAATTGCAATTTTTTCTGAAGGCATTTCTAAAGCCATGGTTGTTGAACCAACTAAATCCACATACAAAACAACCATGTCTAATTTAGAAAATACATGTTTTCGAAGAAATGTTTCAGATTCATCCACTACTCCAGAATACTCATATCCTTTTTTTAGAGCGCCCCAAACCCTCTTTTGAGTTTCCAATATCATAGATTCAGAATCGATTACCTCCTCAACATTTCTGCTAAGTAACATATCTACTACAGGGTTTTCTTTATTTTTTTCAGTCATATCTTATAGTTACTCCAAAGGAAAATCAATTTTGCAGATTAAACACTTGCCTCGATCCCCATTATATCTTTCATCATAATACTCTAAAATTTCACCATTACAATTATTGCACAATGTTTTTGATTTCTCCATGACTAGGAGTACTCATTAATCTATTTAGATATTGTTGAGTATTATTGATTTGTACCAAAATTTAGAATATTATTAAGAATGAAGGTTTAAGGATGAGAATTATGCGATTATTTTTGTGCGCTTAGGTTCAAGATCACCAGATGAATTCATTCAAATTTTAAATAAAAAAAATGAAGTAATTCAGAATCATCTTTTATCCAAAATTTTAGAATTAACAAAAACAGTCGATGTTAAAGTTATGATGGGTGATTCAACAATCACAGAACAAAAGACATTTGATCCTCAACAAATAATAAATTATCTTGAAAAATTAAATCAAAAATTAATTGATTGGTCATTACAAGATGTATCAATTACAAATAATGAAGATCTTAGAAGAATATTTACAAAATTTGAAATTACTGAGGGAAATTATTTGATATCAGGGCACATATCTTTACAATTCCACGTATTGTTATTCTATAAACCTCTTCAAAGAGCGATTGACTGTCAAAAGGAATTAGCAGAAATTGTAGATACTACAAAGAATAAAGAAACAGAGTTATCTGATAACAGTGATCAATTTGTATTAAATAAATTAAAAGAAATGGGATACAAAGATTTTGATCACCAAAAATTATTTGAGGTTTTTTATGAAAACGAAGAATTCAGCAAACAAGTATATGCAGAAATTGAAAAAGATTCAGGTGAAGAATTCAAGCGATTAACTGAAAAAAAAGATAGATTGTTTAAAGAATTAGATTCATTATTAATGGAAACTTATCAAACTAGTTCTGTTTTAATTGATGATACACGGTTAGTTTCTGGAGAAGAAGGTTGTTTGTGCACATTAGATATTGAATTCATTAAAAACAATAATCGTGAAGGATTATTTGATCCAAGAAAAATGTCCAATATTACAAAAGAGAATATTTTGAAAAAATTAGACAATTTAGAGGTAATAATTAAAAATTAAATTTAGCATGTGAAATAATGTACTGGAATTAAGCCCATAATAGAGTTACAAATTAAGAATAAAAATAATTTAAAAATAGTATGTGTCCATATTAATTCAAAATCAGGCATGACAATTAAAAATAATAAAAAATAATATCGATGAACTCAAATACTAGAAAAAATTAGCAACATCTCCAATGAATCCAACATACGATGAAATACTAAGGGCAAATTCCATGAGAGGTAACGAAATTAAAAAAACACCTTTAATTCATTCTCCTACTTTTAGTGATCTAACAAATTCAGAAGTATATCTAAAGGCAGAATTTAGACAAAAGACTGGTTCATTTAAGATTAGAGGTGCATATTATAAAATTAAATCATTATCTGAAGAAGAAAAAAAATCGGGCGTAGTTGCTGCATCTGCAGGAAATCATGCACAAGGAGTTGCTTTAGCATCAGCATTAGAAAACATTTCCTGCACAATTGTAATGCCAAAAAATGCATCACCTGCAAAAGTAGCTGCAACAAAAGGATATGGAGCTAATGTCATATTAGAAGGAATAAACTATGATGAATCATATTCTAAAGCAAAAAAAATTGCTAAAGAAACAGGTGCAACAATAATACAAGCTTTTGATGACCCTCAAATAATAGCAGCACAAGGAGTAATAGGATTAGAAATATTAGAAGATCTTCCAGACGTCGAAGAAATCTATTTGCCAATCGGTGGTGGAGGTTTAGCAGCAGGAACAGTACTTGCAATTAAAGAAAAAAACCCCAATGTTAGAGTTATAGGAGTTCAATCGAAATCATTTCCTTCAATGTACGAATCAGTTAAACAAAATGAAAGGACATTGACTGGAGGAGATAGAACCATAGCTGATGGTATCTCAGTTAAAATGCCAGGGGAAATTACATTTGACATAATAAAAAATATGATTGATGAAATTGTGTTGGTTGATGATGAGGAAATTACTAAAGCTATGTTTCTGCTAATGGAGAGAATGAAATTTGTAGTTGAACCTGCAGGGGCAGTAGGATTAGCATATTTAATTTCAAAAAAACCATCCCCTGGAAAAAAAGTAGTAGCAGTGCTAGCAGGAGGAAATGTGGACATGTATCTTTTAGGCCAAATTGTAGATAAAGGACTAGCTGCCATGAGCAGATTACTGAAATTATCTGTTTTGTTGCCAGACAGACCTGGCTCATTTAAAGAAATTGTGGATATTATCACTTTGGCTAATGCAAATATTGTAGAGGTAGTGCATGATAGATTAAGTTCGGACGTAAATGCAGGATCTGCATCAGTTACACTAAATCTAGAAACACAAGGAAAAGAACAAGCAGAATCTCTGATAAAATCATTGCAAGAGAAAAATGTTCAATTCAAATTATTAACATAAAATTATTTGAATTTCTTTTTGGTAAATTTTGTTAATCCTTCTTTTTTTAATTGTTCAGATTCTTTCATTACAGAATTATGTTGATCAGATTTATGTTTCTTCAATTGTTTCTTTAATGCGGGAAATTCATTGGCAAGAATTTTCATAGCATATATTCCAGCATTCCCTGCTTTATTCACTCCAACAGAAACAACGGGAGAACCCGAAGGCATTTCAGTAATAGATAACAATGAATCTAATCCACCAAAGGCAGAAAACTTTGCAGCATCTGTTTTTTTTGGATGTTTATCATTATAGACAAGTATCGGAACACCAATTACAGGAATTGTTGTATGAGAGGCAATCATTCCAGGCAAATGTGCAGCTCCACCAGCTCCGGCAATAATAATTTTGAAACCCATTTTTTCTGCATGTTCTGCATATTCAGATAATCTAGAGGGAGTTCTATGGGCGGAAATTATTTGATCCTCATGTTTAATTTTAAATTCATCAAATATTTCAGCAGCTCCTTTCATTATTCTACTATCGGAACTCGATCCCATGATTATTCCCACTAAGGGCTTTTTTGAAAATGTCAACAATATAGAAAAAGATGAAGAATAATTAACAATTTCGATTTAACTAAATAATAGAAAAATTATTCAAATTAATGCCACTTTTCTGCAAACAATGTAAAAGTAGAAGATTGCCTAAATCAGTAATACCCGAAAACAAAACTTTGTGGTTATGTGAAAAATGTAAAAATTTTGTAAATTCTGAAGATTTTATCGTACGTGAAGCAAAATTAAATGAATGTGAGGACTCGCAAGAAGATTATAAAAAATGGGTTAAATCAATACCTCCAACAGATGGCACAAAAGATTCTTTTCGATATTAACAAAAATTACAAGTTTATTTCAATACCTAAAACTACCAATTGAACTAGGAACACAGCAGCTAGTAATACAGATCCTAAAATAATTTTAAGAATTTTAGACACAGTACATTAGATATTTTTAGTGCATTTTAATGAATTCATTTAATGGGAAAAATTTTAGGAATTATTGGGGGAGGTCAGCTAGGAATGATGCTTACAGAAGCAGCTAAAAAAATGCCTGAACACATATCCAAAGTAATAGTTTTAGATCCAAATCAAAATTGTTCTGCATCATTAGTGGGGGCAGAACAAATTACTGCAGATTTTAAAGATAAAGATGCAATTGTCGAATTATCAAAAAAAGCAGATGTTATCACATATGAAATTGAATCAGGAGATAGTGAGGTTCTAAAATCGGTTCAAAATAATGCAGAAATTAATCCATCTCCAGAAACTCTAAAAATAATTCAAGACAAATTTTTACAAAAAACATTTTTACAAAATAACAATATACCAATTCCAGAATTCATCAAAGTAGAGAATTTGGATGAAATTAAAGAAGGTTTAAAAAAATTTGGATATCCAGCATTACTAAAAGCTAGAAGAGATGCATATGATGGAAAGGGTAATTTTAAAATTGATTCAGAAAATGAAGTTGAAAAAGCATATGATTATTTCAAAGGAAAAAAACTGATGTTAGAAAAATTTGTGTCATTCAAAATGGAAGTATCAGTAATTGCTTCAAGAAATACTAAAGGTGAAATTAAGACATTTCCATTAGTTGAAAATATTCATGAAAAAAATATTTTACGTCAAACTATTGCACCTGCAAGAATATCCAATGAAGTATCTCAGAAAGCTGAAAAAATTGCCAGTGATACATTGAGTGTTTTGAACGGGGCAGGTGTTTTTGGAATAGAGATGTTCGTTACACAGGATGATGAAATTGTAATTAATGAAATTGCCCCTAGAGTGCACAATTCAGGCCACCACACACTACAATCAAGCAAAATATCTCAATTTGAACAACATTTACGAGCAATTTTGGGATTAGAATTAGGAAGTACGGAATTAAGCCATAATGCAATTATGCACAATATTTTGGGAGGTTTAGATTTTGAAGGAGAATATAAAAAAATAGAAGTTTCTAAAAATAATGTATTTTTAAAGATGTATGAAAAGAAAATTTCAAAACCGCTAAGAAAATTAGGTCATCTAAATATTGTCGGAATGAACAATCAAACAATTGATCAGTTATTAGATGAACTATCTCAAATCAAAGATTCAGTAGAAGTCAAATCTATCTGATTGGTTTTTATGTTGTGAGTAGTGAATTCTAGTATGGCACTAAAAGCAGCAATGATACTGGCTGGAATATCTATTGTATTATTGGTACTATATGGTGCTGATGTTGCAGTAACAATGGGCAGTTCTGATAATGAGGGATTTTTACCATTAGATGATATGCAACGAGGTATTGGACTAGGAAGTCCAGCAATTATTTTACCAATTATTGCATTCTTCATTGCTCTTAGAGAAAAATCAAAAGGTTTAGGAGGATTAATCATTATTTCAGGAGTCTTAATTCTAATTGGTGGTTTAGCAATGATAGGAACACCTGCACCAGAAGGAGTAGAAAGAAATCCAATCATGTTATTTGCACCAGCAATAATTCAACTTGCCTTAGGTGCAATTAAAATAGTAAAATCCTAAGAGGATACGTATGCCAATTTGTACCAAATGCAGTAATGATGTAAAAAAAGTCTACGATTGTGATCATACAAAATTTGAAGATTATTGTGTAGAATGTTATACTGAACTTCACTACTACATCACGGAGAATAATAAAGACGAAGATGTTAACTGCTAGAGAAATTGCAATCTATGCATTAGGTAAAACTGAAGGAGTAAATTCATTGGCAGAAACCCTGGGAAATGGAATGGATGATGAAAAATATATCGAATCATGGAATAAGACATTGAAATTGCTGGGAATCGAAATGAAATTAGAAGTTCTGGAAAGTATCTACAATGAATTTGCTAAAAAAATGGAAGAAGTAGTTACAGATACAGAAACAAATGATATTAAGAAAAAATGAGAAAATTTTGATATAGTCTAAAAATAGTGAATTATTATTGAAAGCAATTATTTTAGCTGGAGGTAGAGGTAAACGATTAAGACCAATTACAGACTATGTTCCAAAACCACTAATTCCAATTAAAAATATTCCAATAATTGAATGGCAAATAAAATATTTAAAAAAATTTGGAATCTCTGAAGCAATTATTTGTTCAGGATATAAAACAGAAATGATTGAAAATTATTTGAAAAACAAAAAACTAGGAATCAAAATAACATTTTCAATAGAAAACAAACCACTTGGAACAGGAGGAGCCATTAAAAAAGCAGCCAGAAAAATAAAAGAAAAATCATTTCTAGTAATTAATGGAGATATTATAACAAATATTGATTTAAAAAAATTATTTGAAAAAGAAAATTCAATTGCAGCAATTCAATTAAGAACAAAATTTGGGATTTTACAAACGGATAATGATAAAATCATAAAATTCGATGAAAAAAAAGAAATTACAGATACATGGATGAATGCAGGAATTTATCATCTAAACAAAGATACATTGAAAGAACTTCCCAATATAGGAGATATTGAAAAAACATTGTTTCCAAATTTTGCAAAAAAAGAAAAATTATTTACAATAAAATTTAGAAATTCAAAATGGTATTCCATAGACTCTTTCAAAGATATGGAAGAAAGTTCAACAGAAATTGAAAAAATAATCAAATAGTGTAATCTATGCACCAGTTCTGTGCAATGTAACCATCATGTATGCCACTTCCTCTACAAATGATTCATCATCACTGGTAGAAGCATATTTTGTTGCATTTTTCCAAAATCCACCATTATGGGAAGATTTTTCAACAATATTCTGTTCTGACAATATTATTGATTATCAAATCATCGGATAATGAATAACCTCAATCAAAATTAACCTATTACTAAAACAGATACACTAGAATATCCATTATTCATAATCCTGTTATGCGTATAGCATGTAGTTTAGGCTCATTATTATCAGTGGAAGAGGTGCTTCAATGTACACAGATAATATCTGATACAAAAATTGATTCAATTTGGATTCCAGAAACATGGGGAATGGAGAATTTTTCAATGTTAGGAGCAGTAGCAAATAACACCAATACTCAAAAAATAGGCTCGTCCATAATCAACATCTACTCCAGAAGCCCATCAACAATAGCCATGGGATCTGCAACCATAGACACTCTCTCAAATGGTCGATTAATCCTAGGACTAGGTACAAGCAGTGTACCAATAGTTGAAGATTTTCATGGAGAAAAATTTGAAAATCCTGTTCAAAGAATGAGAGAATATGTAGAAATTATCAGATTATCTTTAACAAAAAAACAAATCAATTATTCAGGAAAAATTTTTAATTTAAAAAATTTTACTTTATTGATAGATCCAAAAAGAAAATCAATTCCGATTTATTTAGCTGCGATAAATGAAAAAATGGTTAATCTATGTTGGGAAATTGCAGACGGTGTAATTTTTTATTTACGTCCGTTAGATGAGATGAAGAAAATAATCTCTAAAATGCAATCACAAAAAAATATTGATGTTGCATGTCAAATTATTACATGCATTTCAAATGATTCTGAAGAAGCAATACAACGTGCTAAAAAAACAATAGCATTTTATGTATCTGTTGGTAAAATATATCGAGACTTTTTAGCAAATAATGGATTTAAAAATGAAACCAATAATATTTTTGAAGAATTTAAAAAATCAGGATTTAAATCCAATCATGAACTTGTTACAGATTCTATGTTAAATTCACTTAGTATATCCGGTTCTCCAGAAGAAGCAAAAATACAATTAGAAAAATTTAGAAATGCTGGAATTAACTTGCCAATAATTCAATTCAATCCAATTGGAAATACAATAGAATCATTTTCATTATTGAAAAAAACACTTCTAGATGAGGAATAATGGTAAAAGTAGGGATTGTAGCATATGGAACAACTCCATTTACAAAAGATGATCATAAAATTGAAACAATATTACATAAATCAACAAAGGATTTATTTCAAAAAAATCCAAAAATAGATAAAAAAGAAATTGATGCAGTCTTAATTTCTACAAATAATAATTCAAAATACCTATCGCCAATTTTGTCAGAAATGGTAGGAATTCAACCAAAAATTGCACATTCTATTGAAAGTCTATGTAATTCAGGCACAAATTCTATCGTTTCAGCATTTTCATACATTGCATCAGGTCTAGCAGATATGGTTTTAGTTTCAGGGGCAGAGAGGTATGATAGTCCAGGTCAAATATTAGAATGGGATAACTCCAGAGGAGAATTTAAGCATCCGATATTTTGGGCATCAATTTTTTCAAAATCATACAAAGAAAAATACGGTATTTCAGACGAAGAATTGGCAATAGTTTCTGTAAAAAATCACAAACAAGCAAGCAAAAATCCAAATGCATTATCAAAAAAAACATACACAGTGGAAGATGTTATGAATTCTAAAAAATTAACAGATGATCTAAAACTATTAGATTGTTCAAGACCATGTACTGGAAGTGCATCAATTTTACTGGCATCTGAAGAAATTATGAAAAAATATACAGACTCACCAATATGGATTACAGGTATAGGACAAAAAACAACTTCTGCAGGATTTACAAAAAACACTTCGCTATCATCTATGGAATCTACTAAAATTGCAGGGCAATCAGCATTAAACATGGCAAATCGTAATATTTCAGAAATAGATGTTGCAGAAGTTCATGATGCATTTTCAGTTTGTGAACCAATGATATTAGAATCCATAGGATTCACAGAACCTGGAAATGGAATGAATATGATAAAAAATTTACATCAAACAAATAATTTTAAAATCAATCCACGGGGAGGTTTAATTGGATGTGGACATCCATTAGGTGCAACAGGAATTTCACAAACTATAGAAATTATTGAACAATTACAAAATAATGCAGCAGGTCGTCAAACAGATAATCCAAAAACAGGTTTAATTCATAACATGTCTGCTGCTGCTACATCATCCACAGTTTTGGTTTTAGAGAAATGAGTTTTGAAAAAGAGTTAGAACAAGGACGATTTTATATTCCTGAATGCTTAGCATGTAAAAAATTAGTATGGCCACCATCAGAATTTTGTGATAATTGCAATGAGGAAACATCATTGAAAAAAGAGGAATTTGAGGGTAAAATTATCGAATTTTCTAGACAAAATGAGGAGTATTTTTGCGTGGTAGAATTTGGTGATTCAATTAGGATAATGGCTAAGATGATAGCACTCCCAAAAAAGGACCAAATTGTAAAAATTTCAAAATGTGGTATTTCTGAAGGAAGTTACTTTTTTCAGGTCATTTAAATTTTGTAAAAATATACGGAGTTTCAACATTTTGATCAAAAGTCCATACTGTAGGCAATGAAACAGTATCAAGCACATCTAATTGATTTTCTTCAATAAGAGAACTCCAACCACCATTTGATAAATTTCCAGATAACTGTCTTTTAGTATCACTTCCTGCAAAAACAATTCCAGTACTCATTTTCAAATTACTAATTGAATTAATTTTTTTGATAATGCTAGTTGCTAAAATATCTCCACCCATTTGAGCAAGACCTCCAATGAAAAACACAGGTTTTTTTAAATTTAATTTAGAATATTCAAATTCCAATGCGTCCTCACATTTTGGATTAAAATTTTGATTTGTCTGGGAACATATGGTATTTTGTAAATTTACAAGTACATCATCAATTTCAATACTATGAGAATTAAAATTTAATATTTTTCCACAGTATGCAATTCTACCATCACCTGATCCTATATCTACAAGTTCCAAATAACCTAATTTTTTTGCTACCAAAGACATAACATATGCAGACATAATCCATGTTGGATAAAATGGCTGACAGCTTGAACCATGTTTAATGCTGTTTAACCAATAATCATTGATATCTCCTTCGTATACCATACATGGTATATCAAGAATATTTTTCTCAAAAGAATTTAGATAGATAGGATTTTCTTGTGCAAATGTGTGTAATTGTGCTAAATTTTGTTCGTCAATTGGAAATTCCTTTGAGGAATCTAAGGGAATTACTTCCTGAATATGGGCATTTCCATCATAATTATTTGCAAAGTTTTGTTTTATCCTGACTAAATTATTAACTATTTCATTAATCATTAAAATTCTAAAATAATTGGGTATGATAAACTCATTGAAATTAGGATGGATTTTTAGATATAATTTGAGAGATTTCTTGTTGAATTTTATCTAATTCATTTATTGTATTTTTTTCCAATTCCTTAATTTGTTTAATCTCCTCATCAGTTGGTTCCATCATTAGTTCAAAACTGAGATGTTTTAAAATATTAAGATATGAGTCACGTTTTTCAAATAATTTTTCTAGATCAAATTGTGACATGAAAAATTATCAATTTATCAAGTATATAGAAATTGAGTCAAACAAAATTAGCAATATATTGAGTAATAGTGTAATAACCTGCTTTACTATATCTAATTTAATAAAAAATGACTATGAGAGGGAAATTTAGATCAACAACAATAATAAAACAAAATTTTTTAGAAAAAAATAACAATCATCAGAAAGCAGCTAAGACACGTAGACAACGAGGATATCAATGGGAAGATACAATTGTAAAGAGATTTAAAAAAACAGAAAATTGGAAAGCATTCAGATTAGGCTCACCAAGCATTGCATTGCCAGATGTATTAGCAGTAAATACAAAACAAAGTACAATATTCACCATCGAAGCAAAATCGGGAACAAGCACCTCATTACCAGTGCCAGCAGATCAAATTGAGCGATGTTTAGAATGGATTAAAACATTTGATATTTACAAAAAGAAACAGGTCCTATTGGCATTCAAATTTTTATCAAAAAAACGAATAGATGTTGGAGTTTACAAAAATAGAGAATTAAGAGAATTTTTTAAAATTTGGGACGAAACATTAGAAATTACTGACTGTGTTTGTACATATGATGGGAAAATATATTCCAAAATAAATGGAAAGAGAAAAGAATTGGATTTGAAAGAATGTAAAATGCCATTTAAAACAAAACAGAGAACTAGTGCCTAACCATATTTTATTTTCAAATGATTATTAAGGATAGAAGAACA
>Ga0209362_1001416_pt1 | contig 19311 bp, 17 predicted proteins | sample SaaInlV_165m_DNA_FD_184680 | JGI IMG/M metagenome (GOLD analysis project Ga0209362, IMG submission 184680) | Marine microbial communities from expanding oxygen minimum zones in the Saanich Inlet - Saanich Inlet SI037_S3LV_110m_DNA (SPAdes)... | ecosystem: Environmental > Aquatic > Marine >...
TCGAAACCATCCGTGGGGTGGGGTACCGCTTGGCGGAAAAAAGAAAGTAAACTTCCATGTTCTTGGACATTTGGATCTTGTCGGTTATCCTTGCGTGTGGTGCTTCGTTTTTTTTGATTTTCTGGCGAAGAAGCCAATATCTCAAAAAGAAGCTAAAAATGGACTCGCTGGATGATCTGGAAAATGAAGAACTGAATCCCGACCGAGAAGTTCGTAAAAATTTCGTGGCTAACGTATCTCATGAGTTGCGTACCCCGGTAGCCATCGTGAAAGGATTCGCGGAAACTCTGGACGACAGCTACGATGAACTTTCAGGCAAGAAACGTCGAGAATTCATAGGGAAAATCCGAAAAAATTCGGATCGGCTTTGTTCCTTAGTCGAGGATCTTCTCCATTTGGCGGAACTGGAGTCTCCTTCTCATACATTGAGACCCGAACCCAGCAGTCTTTCGGTTGTTGTCCGTACAGTTGCAGACAGGTTGGGCGAGGGACTGGATCTAAATACCCAAAGAATACGATTGGAGCTTGCCGAGGAACGGAAGTCGATGTCCTTCGATCCCTTGAGGGTAGAGTGTGTCGTCGAGAACCTTTTGAGCAATGCTCTTCGCTATGCCCGTGATTCATCGGAAATAATTATTAGAACTATTTTTGATGAAGAACTCAAATGGCTCCGTTGTGAAGTGCAAGACGATGGGTGTGGGATTCCTGAAAAGGACTTGCCTCATATCTTTGAGCGTTTCTACAGAGTCGACAAGGGCCGTTCTAGGGATAGTGGAGGAACGGGCTTGGGTTTAAGCATCGTCAAGCATATCGTCGATTTGCATGGTGGGGATGTATCCGTTCGAAGTGAGATCGGCAAGGGGACAACTTTTTCCTTTACCCTTCCCATCGGGTGTTGAAGGTTTTTTAACCTCTTTTTCTCAATAGTTAAAATCGAGGCAGATTTGTTGCCGGAATTTGTAACGTAATTGTAACGTTTTCTTCGCAAGATCGTAATTTGTATCTGCTATTTTGTTTGGTAAACTCACAATCTTTCATTCAGCAAAACCAATTGTATGAATATTATAAACCTCAGTGTTTCCTTACTGATCATTTCCGCGGTTTTCGCAAAAGGGCAGGAGAGTGATCAGTCTGTTTACGACAACATCTGGAGTAAAGTAGTTTGGTATGAAAACGATGAGAATGCAATCCTTCAAAAGTTTTCATTTACTGGCCGTTTGCAAGGGGACTACCATAGCTTCGACAATGATGCAGTAGGGAGATCCGAAAGCGATTTCGATTGGAGACGTTTGCGTATGGGTTTCAAAGCTTCCTTTCTTAATAGCCTCACCCTCCATTCCGAGGCGGATATGAACCTAAATAACCCTTCCCCCCTCTACAAAAATCTTACGGATACTTACTTTGCATGGTCTTCGGAAGGTGGCATGAAGATAAAAATTGGAAAGCAATCGGCTCCTTTTACCTTGCATGGTTCCACCTCGTCAAAAAAACTTCACACTCTCGAAAGAGGTAAGATTGCAAGTAACATCTGGTTTTCTAGGGAGTACTACACGGGCCTCTCTTTTTCAGGAAGTAAGAATAACTGGGAGTACTTCACCGGAATATATTCGAGCGATCTCGGATCCGAGTTCGACGAGGTTTTCGATTACGGTTGCTTCGCTGTTTTTTCCTTGGGTTACAACTTCAAGGAAAATTTGGAATTGGATAATGCCTTGGTGCGAATTGATTATGTAAAGCAACAAGAAGATTCTGCGAACCCCTCGAAGCAACCTGATCACAAGAACGTAACTGCATTGGTAACCAAATTCGAGAAGGGCAACCTTCACCTTTGGACAGACTTAAGCTTTTCAGATGGATACGGATCCCAGAACGATCTTTTCGGTCTCCAGTTGATGCCTTTTTACGATATCACGGACAAGACTCAAGCCGTTTTTAGCTACACTTATTTAAAAAGCTCTGGTGGTGACGCTATCAACCTAACAAGGTACGAAAAGGATTTATTCAGTGGCAAGAGCACTAAATTAAGCGAGAGTTTTTTAGGTATAAATCACTTCTTCTACGGTCACAAGGTAAAGTGGCAGAACGCAATCCAATACAGCGATATGAATACAGCCATGTCTGGCGACAATTATGATGGATGGGGCTTTACTTCTGGGCTTCGAATCAGTTGGTGAATGAATCCTCGTTTTTTCTAAACATTCAAACTTGATCAAATAAATGCAAAATATTGACATCTGGGAATTTGTAGTCGGCTTTTTATACGTGTTGGGTGGGTTGGGTATCTTTCTCTTCGGGATGAGAGTGATGAGCGAAGGCATCCAGAAAGTGGCGGGGGATGGCATGCGCCAGATAATGGCAACGATGACCCAGAATCGTTTCTTCGGACTCATGACGGGACTCTTGGTCACTTGCCTTGTCCAGTCTTCATCCGCTACTACAGTTATGGTGGTGAGTTTTGTGAATGCTCAGCTCCTTACCTTGATGGAGTCGATTGGAGTCATCATGGGTGCGAATTTAGGCACTACTTTGACAGGTTGGATTATTGCATCCATCGGGAAATTCAGCCTCTCCAAGCTCGCTTTGCCTATAATCGGTGTTGGATTGCCAATGATTTTTGCCAGCAAGCCCGTTTTCAAAAACCTTGGAGAGGTATTGGTCGGATTTGGTTTGCTCTTCTTCGGCCTAAGCGAATTGAAGGATGCAGTGCCCGACGTTAAATCTCTTCTTAAGAGTACTGAACCGAACGACCAACTCCTCGTGCAGGAGATTCAGTCCTTTGTAGAGAAATTGAACAGTTTCGGTTTCGGTTCCGTTCTAATCTTCCTTGTCATCGGCATTCTTTTGACCCTTCTCGTTCAATCGTCTTCAGCTGCTATGGGCATTACGATTATTGTGGCCATTAACGGTTGGATTAATTTCGAGATTGCCGCGGCCATCGTGTTGGGTGAAAACATTGGGACGACGGTTACGGCATGGCTGGCTTCTTTGGGAGCCAATTTAAATGCAAAGCGAGCGGCTAGAGCCCATCTTCTTTTTAATTTGACAGGGGTCTGTTGGATGTTGGTTTTATTCTATCCTTTCATCGGCATAGTCGACGAAATCATGCCAGGCGCTATCTATCAGAATGACGTAACTAAGGAGGAATTGGCTAACTATCGTAAAGCTCATTTGCAAGAAGGTGAGAGACTTGAGGATGGAAAAGCGAGGAAGGCAATTGTCGACGTTAACATTCCCCTTCACCTTTCCTTATTCCATACACTTTTCAATCTTTGTAATATCTGCTTGCTAATTGGTTTTGCGCCTCATTTGGGTAGATTGGCCGAGAAGATGGTTAAACCGCGGAAACGAACGGATAAGGATCCTGTTCCCGGGAGTCTCGCATCGATTCACTACGAAGGGTCGGGTTTGTTGCCGAAGACCGGAGAACTTAATCTTGCGTTGGTCGAGGCGGAGGTGGACCGTTTGGCCGCAGTGACTCGATATATGTTCGAAGGTTTCGTCGACGTATTCGAGCACCCCGAGGAGGATAGGGGCGAATTGATCAATGAGCTTAACGAATTAGAGGATAAGTGTGATGAGTTGGCTTTTGAAATCACTCAAACCCTCATTCACTGCACAACGGAAAGTCTGGCTGGAGAAAGCGCTTTGCATGTGACCTCTCTTCTTCGGGTAACTGCCGAACTGGAGGATATCGGAGACTGCTGTCATCGCCTTACGCAGTTGGCCAATCGTAAATACCGAAAGCAACGTATTCTACCAGCCGAAACAAAGAAGGAAATAAAGGTTTTCTCTGAACAAATCCTCGATTTCATGGACCTTTACCAGACTCACTTGAAGGACAAGACGATCCTTCCCGAGATGGAGGTGGCGGAGGAGATTGAGAACCGTATCGACGCCTCTAGAAAAATGCTTCGCAAGAGTGCCGTAAAGCGCATGAAGGAGTCCGTTAACGTGAAGGCGGAGATGATCTACGTGGATATTCTAAACGAGATGGAAAGGATCGGTAACGATGCCCTAAACATCGTTCACGCTCTCAATCATGTTGTCTGACGAATCACCGGTAGTCGAATTGGCGAAGCCTCATTTGACGGAGGGCTTAGGAGTTCCCTGTCCTATCGTTCCCCCCCTTTGGAAACCCCTAACGCTTTAGTGATACCTCATGATGCCTCGTTAGTATCACACTCTATAACGCTCTATAACGCACTGCTCTACTGTGGAACACTTGCCCCACCAAATTTCAATTTATCAGTTAAAAACAGACTTTTAGCAGGGGTCTTGACTAGGCCCTACGAAATTCGTTTAGTAAGGGAATGAAGGGTAGGAAATCTGCAAGGTGCGGCATTATGACAGTTTTACTTATCTGTGCTTGCGTTGGCTTAAGCGTGGGTTGCCAAACGCATAGCCAACAAGTTTATTCTTCACAACTCAATGAAATTGAAGCGGCTAAAAGTAGAGGAGAACTTTCTGGTGCAGAATACTTACAATTAAAGCATCAGGCTCAAAATGCTCATGAACAGAGAGAGGCGTATGATCGATGGTCTATGGAATTGATTACAGATTGATTTAACCCTTACTTATCCATTGATCGATTTTAGCTTCGATTAGATCGCGGATTTCACGAGTCCTGTTAAGTTTCTCTTCTTTCGTTCCTTGCAAGCCGGATGGATCGGGGAACCCCCAATGCAATCTTGTGGTTGCTCCCCGAAAGGTCGGGCATCGTTCCGCGGACGTTTCGTCGCAGACTGTGATCACACAGTCGAACTCTTCACCTCTAGGTATGAAGCGCTCGACGGAGTCGCAAGTGTTTTTCGAAATATCCAATCCCAGTTCCAGCATAGCTTCAACGACGATTGGGTTTAGGGTTCCCGGTTCAATCCCTGCACTTTCTGCAGTGAAATTACCATCGCCTAATTTATTCAGAAAAGCTTCCGCCATTTGAGAACGAGCGCTGTTGTGAATGCATACGAAGAGAACTTTTTGCATATTCGTATTTCAAGGTAAACATGTTCGAATCGTCAAGTAGTCCTGTGTGAAAATTAAACTTCCATTCAATATCGGAAAGGTAATTTGGTCGTTTAGGTATGACAAATCTAATGTTTTTCTACCATCCGGCTTGCCAATTATGAAAGGTTTCGTTCCCATGATTAGTCTAAATTATGTCTTTTTTGGAAGTTAATGATCTGCGTAAGAGCTTTGCCTCTCCCGATGGTGGACAAAGTCTTGTTGTAGATGTTGAAACATTCTCAATTACCAATGGCGAACTTTGTGGCATGAGAGGTGAAAGTGGCTCGGGCAAGACGACCTTTCTCCATTTATTGGCCGGTATACTCAGTCCGGATAAGGGCTTGATTGTTTTCGATGGGACTGAAGTTTCTAAATTGAACGAGTCGGCTCGCGATCACCTCCGGGCTTCCGACATAGGTTATGTTTTTCAGTCTTTCAATCTGCTTCAAGGATTAAATTGTTTTGAGAACGTTATGATGGCAATGGCTTTTGCCGACAATTCGGACGAGAGCAGGGCCAAGGAATTGCTGGACAGGGTGGGTTTGTCCCATCGTCTAAATCATTATCCAAGCCAGCTCTCCATAGGCCAGCAGCAGCGTGTAGCCCTCGCCCGAGCCTTGGCCAACCGCCCGAAGCTTGTTTTGGCTGATGAGCCCACGGGAAACCTCGACCCTGCCAATGCCCGAATTGCCTTGAATCTTCTTCGAGAGCTTTGTGTCGAAGTCGGGGCCGCTCTTCTCCTCGTTAGTCACGATGAGAAAGTTGTAAGTGGCTTTGACAAGAATTTTGATTGGAAAGATATCAACCGAGCTTTTGCTCAGGCGATGAAGGAATAGCATAATGTTTTTTTCGGGTCCATGGGTAATCCTCTTCCTTGCTCTTCGCGGTTTACGGCAATATGCCTTTTCCACAATAGTGGCATCGCTTGCGATAGCTTTGGCGGGTGGTCTGTTTGTTGGTACTTGGAAAATCAAGGAGGAAGCTAAAAACGCATTTTCCCGTTCCGCCGGAGGCTATGATGCGGTCCTCGGAGCAAGGGGTTCCAAGTTGCAACTTGTTCTCAACGCGCTCTTTCATCTGGAAGCATCTCCAGGAAATCTTTCATGGGAGCAATATGAGCTCATTCGCGGTACTCGAGGCGTGAGCGAAGCCTATCCGCTTGCCGTAGGCGACAACTACCATGGCTTTCGTCTTGTCGGAACACTTTCCGAAATGTTCGAAAAACATGAGTGGAGAAAGGGTAGAAAGTATATGGCTCAACCCGGCGGTCGTTTTTTTACCGATAATGCCAAAGAGGCTCTCGTCGGGGGCTTTGTCGCTCGAAAGCTTGGATTGAAGGTCGGTGATACTTTCCACCCTTACCACGGCCTTATCTTTAAGGAAGAGGCGAAGCATAAGGATATTTACGTCGTAGTCGGTATACTAGAGGCTACCGGAACACCAGCTGACAAAGTGATTTGGATTCCGATAAAGGGTATTCAACTTATGGATGGGCACGATCCAAAGACCGCTTCCGACGTTAGTGCCGTTCTTCTTAACCTCAAGGGCTCAGCTGGTTTCATGCTAGATATGAAGTACAACAAACAAGGCAATGTAGCCACACTCGCATGGCCGGTTGCGGGTACCCTTGCGAGTTTCTTCGAACGCTTGGTTTGGTTTCAGCGCGTTTTGGAGGTTATCGCTTATCTCGTCGCGTTCGTCGCTGTTTGCGTGATTCTCGCTATCTTGCGGAATGCCATGAACGAACGTCGTCGTGAAATTGCCATCCTTCGTAGTCTCGGCGCTAGGCGCTCTACGGTCACTGCGGTCGTTCTTGTTCAAGCCGTCTTGATTACTCTATTCGGGATTTTGGGCGCTTTTATTTCTTATCTCGGCATCGGGCTGTTCGCGGCTTCCGTGGTACGGGAACAAACAGGAGTACTACTTGAGCCTTTTACCTATGATCCGAGCTTCCTTTATGTCCCAATCGGTATGCTTGCCGTAGGACTGTTAAGCGGTTTTTTGCCAGCTCTTCAGGCTTATCGGTCCGATGTAGCGAAAAACCTTGTTCAGCAATCTTGACAAAAGTTCTGCTCGCGAAAGCTTTTTATAAAGAAAACCATGTGGCCAAGTGGTTGGTGTTTTGCACTGCCCGATGCTTGCAATAAAGCCTGAAGTCCGATTAACTTTACCACTTTGCGCATCTCTATAATTTTCCGTGAAGACATATATTAAAGCATTACGTTGGAGATTATTTTCGATCTCCGTACTTCCCTTTTTCATAGGTGCTTGTGGTTTAGAGGACTCATTGATGGTTGAGGAAAAGAATGCTTCTAAGTCGATCTCGAAAGATTTAATTCCCGCTCCTGTTCCAAAATCTTTTCCAAAAGTCAACTTTGGGGTGCTTACGAGTTTCCAGTATAAAGTTAATTGGGAAAACGATGGTAAGAACCCCGATCAAGCCGCTTTCGCTCAACGCATACCTTCAGCCGCAAGATCACTACATGGCCGGCGGGTATCGGTGGAAGGCTATATGATACCCGTAATCCTTAGAGACAATGATTCCAAGACCACCGAGTTTCTTTTGCTTCCTGACACTAAGGCGTGTTGTGAAGGAAAGACACCCGAGCAAAACGGGTGGATTCTCGTGAAGACTCCACCCGTTGGGGTGAAGCCACAAATAGACAAGCTCTTGCGTGTCATCGGCAAATTTACTGTCCAAGAAAGATGGAACCCTTCTGATGGTTTTTTTAAGGGTCTTTATCATATGACTTGCGAAGACATGACTCCCGTTGCTTTATAGTTTGTGCCAACGGAATTTAAGAAAATGAAGACTACACTCAATATCACCGGGATCATCACAGTATGTTTTCTTTGGGGTTGTGGTGGCGAGGGAGGAATTCAAGATTCTTCCGATTCTGTACCAAAAGGTGAACCCATTAGGGGAGAACCTATAACGGTTGAAAAAAAGGAATTGGACAGTTGGGAGGTTGTCGCAACTGAGATCAAGGAACTGAACGCAAATGCTTTTCGCACATTGAAATGCGGGTTTGATGCCGTGCTGGGGGCTCGTGGTTCGAAAATGCAGCTTGTTCTCAATAGTCTCCTCCATCTGGAGTCTTCTCCCGGCAATCTTTCCTGGGAGGAGTACGAAACTATTCGCGACACCCCTGGAGTGAGCGAAGCTTATCCAATTGCCGTCGGGGACAATTACAGAGGCTATCGACTGGTCGGAAGCTTGTCCGAGATGTTTAAAAAGCACGAGTGGCAAGAAGGGAAAAAGTTCGATGTATTAGCTGGTGGTCGCCTTTTTGAAGACGATGGTAAGGAAGCACTCGTCGGTGCCTTTGTAGCTCGCCGGCTCGGCCTTAAGGTGGGCGACAACTTTTATCCCTATCACGGTCTCACCTTTAGGGAAGAGGCGAAGCACAAGGATCTCTATGCCGTTGTCGGCATACTTGAGGCTACGGGTACGCCTAGCGACAAGGTCATATGGATTCCAATTAAGGGTATTCAGCTTATGGATGGGCATAACCCGGAGACCGCTACCGACGTCAGCGCCGTTCTTCTTAACCTTAAGGGTTCTGCCGGCTTCATGCTGGACATGAAGTACAACAAGCAAGGCAATGTAGCCACACTCGCTTGGCCTGTAGAAAATGTGATGGAAGGGTTTTTTCAAAGAGGTTTGCCTCGATACCTGAAACTCGCTCGTCAGTTCGGGCAAGGCAACATGTCGGCCTTTGTTGATGGGGGCTCGGTTTCGCATGATGCTTTCGATACCAAAGACGCTAACGTCACGATTGTGGAAGGGGAGGTGACAAGTGTCGGTGGTAAGATTGTTTCTCAGGTAACTTCTTCGGAGGAAAGGGAAATCGTGGATTTGCCCCCCCCTCCTGGCTCAGACTCCAACTTTTCTAATTATCAGGATCCCATAGTTTCAAATCTCCCCCCCTTGCCCAAGGGAAGCGGATACGCTCCTCTAAGTTTTGCCAGTATGTCTAAGTTCGCCTACGAGGTCGACTGGGAAAAGGATGGTATTAAATTCGACCTTTCGGCCTTCGCTCGTCGCGTCCCTATTACTGTCCGTCAAATGGATGGGCTAGCTGCAGCCGTTGAGGGTTTTATGATTCCCACGGTAGTCAACGAAGATAATATGGTCACCGAGTTCTTGCTGCTCCCTGACCAAATGAGTTGCTGTTTTGGCAAAGCTCCCGAAGCCAACGGTTGGGTTGTCGTGACTGCACCCAAGGGAGTTGAAATCATGATGGACAGAATTATTCGAGTGACAGGTACTCTGGCCGTAGAAGAAAAGTGGGACGAGGAGTTTTTCGTCGGTCTTTATCACATGACCTGTGATAAGATCACTGGTCCTGCTCTATAGTCGACGCCTTTATCCACCCGACATCGGGGTGATCAAAATTACTTCCGAGCTGGCTTCCAGCGATACTTCTTTACCAAGGTCGATTTGGGTTCCATTTACGGCCACGACCAAGGTCGTGACCGGTTTGCCTTCGTCATTCACCACGAATTTCGAAAACTCTGGGCCATGTTCCATAGATAGATTCCCAAGTAGTTCCAAAAGCCCAAATCCATCGGGGACTTCGTGAATTTCCTCGGAGGTTCCTGCTGCAGTAGCAAGTTGCGAAGTGTAGCGAAGTGTGATTTTCATGACACGCTTTCGACAATACTTCCTTTTTCCATCCTGATGGAGCGAGATGCCCGATTCGCGGCTAGGTCGTCATGCGTGACCATAAGCACCGCACCTCCTTCCTTGGCGAAGGCGACAAGGTGATCAAGAATCGAATCGGTATTCTCGGGATCGAGATTGCCTGTCGGTTCGTCGGCCAACAAAAGTTTGGGTTCGAGAAGCAACGCTCGGGCGAGAGCGACTCGCTGCTGTTCGCCCACGCTTAAGGCGGACGGTACATGGTGCCTGCGCTCGGTTAAGCCAAACTTTTCAAGCAAAGCCATCGCCTTGTCTTCAGCATCGGGCAGGGATCGAGCCAAGGTGGGGGCGAGCACGTTGTCCAAGGCATCAAGATAGGGGACGAGATGAAATTGTTGAAAGACGAATCCGATGTACTGTGAGCGGATGCTTGCCCGCCTTGTGCTGTCTACTTCGTAGGGCCGAGTTCCCATGATTTCCAGTTCCCCTTGATCGGGTCTCAGCAACCCTCCCGCAATCAAAAGGATGGTCGATTTCCCGCAACCACTAGATCCGCCCATAGCCACGAATTCGCCCGACGCGATCTCTAGGCTCATGTCGTTCACTGCCGTTACGGACGAGCCTTTTGGTCCCGCAAAGGTCTTTTGCACATTTGTCGCTCTTAGAGTAACCTCACTCATTGCGAAGAATGGTTGCTGGATCTCGGTTAGCGGCTTGCAGGGCGGGCAACCATGATGCCGCGCAGGAGAGGAGAGGTACGAATAAAAAGACCAAGGGAATATGTCCTCGTAGAGACTTTATCTCGTAGCCATGAAGAGGGTCCTTGAGGCTATCGCTGAGTAGAAACGCAACCAGGATTGTTACGCCGGTTCCAAACAACCCAACTAGGAAAGCTCGCCCCATCAAAATAGCCAAAATGGAATTTGTAGAAGCTCCCATAGCTCGAAGAATTCCGATTTCAGCCTGACGATCACGCGAATTGGCAAAGGCGAGAAACGCAACCCAAGCCATGGTGCCAAAAATGACGACAGTTAGAAGTGCCGTATATTTTTGCTCATCCTCAAATCTCAACTGTTCACGATCAGTCTTCAGCTTAATCGCTTCAGCCTTTTTAGATGCGATGGCTCCCTGAGTATGTTTTTTAGCCTTGTTGCGTGCTTCTGCCCGAGCCAATGCCTTGCTTTCGGTTTCAATGACTTTCGTTCCTGGAAGTATACCGGCAATTTCCCGGCGAATTTCTCCCAATCGGTCAATCGAGGCGCAATTGCATTCCAATGCCTTGATAGCATTGATACGACCTTCTTCTTCAAGTAGTTCTTGGCATTCGTCAAGATGCATCCAGATGGTGATGTCGTCCTTGGTTCCCCGTTCCCGATGGCATTTTTCGATGATGAATTCCCGTCCCATAAACATGGTGGAGTTCCCTTCCTGCAGGTCGAGCGATCGGTGGAGTTCATGACCCAAGACTATCCGTCCTTTCTGTACGGGGTCAATGAGTGGCTTCTTTGGGTCACGGTGAGCGATCGGAACCTCACCGCGAATTCCGATCAGGATAACGGTTCTTTCTTTTTCCGGCCATTTCAATTTACGGGTAAGGCTTGGCAACAGATGGTTGACGGTTACAATTTTGCTTTCGGCTAACTTCGCGGTATAAGATTCGGGCATAGTCTTGGAGGCAAATCCTTGGGTGTAAACTTCTCCAAGTTCCTGTCCTTCTGGAAAGATGAAGATGTTGAAACCCAGCCCTTTCATGGTTTTACGTACGCTGTCTTCGTAAACTTTCATCTCCTTGGTGAACTTTTCCTCCATGGATGAGGTTTCTTTATTCATCCTCATCAGCATTTCCGACGTTCTCAAGTCGTGCGCGCCGAGTAAAGCGACCACTGCTACAAGTCCAGCGACACTCGTGGCGATCGTTGCCACGGCGATTCCGAAGCTTAGCTTTCGGTGGAGAATTTCTCGCCCGATAAGTCGCCGAAGATTCACTTTTCGCGATTTTTACTTAGGGCAAAAGTGCCGACTAGCAAGATGCCCGAGATCAATACCACGCCAATGATTAGGCCTTTGGATACAGGAGGTTCATCCCGTGTCGTCTTTTGCTTGAGGACTCCCGAAGAAGATGTGTTTGCATCGAGGGTGGTGCTGTTTTCTTCGGCATCATCTTTTGCGGGCTCGTTGGCTGCAATGAGATCTTCGACTCCCGTCAGCGGCGGCAGTTCCTTCTCTGCGATTACGGAACTTCCTTCAAGGGCAGTCCACCAATCGGCTTTTACCAGTATGTCCATGCCAGGATTTTGATTCTTAACTTGGCAAGAGCATGCGCCGCAAAGGTACCCGCAGTCGGCCAGTGCGTTTTCCTCGCTTATCCCGGCACCAATAAGTGGGGGAAGGACGCGACCTTTGCCAAATGCCGGGAAAAGCATCGGTTTGTCCTCCATTTCTTTATCGAGCAGGTCGTCCTCCAAGTGCAAAAGCATAGACCTCAATATGACTTCTTGAGGATCCTTGCGAGAGAGGCGCAAGATTGAAAAAGCGATCTTGAGGGGGACGGAGGATTCGAGAATATTTTCTTCGTCGCCGGGACTGAGAAGAAGGTTTGGGTCGTCAAGAGCGCTTTGCTGAATAACGCCTTCAGGAACCGAAATCTCCTTTTCGGCAATCTTGGCGTATTTTTCAAGTGTGTTGAAGAGTTTGTCGTCCTCTTCCTGATTTCCGGTTTCGAGGAAAAGCCAGACCGCTGAATCGCCGGCGAGAATTCGTTTTACCAGCTCTCTCCGAGCCGGCGAGTCCAGAATCTGGTTGATATTATTCCTTGTGAAGTTCCCGTTCCAAATGGGATTAGCGTCTTGTTCGAAGGCTTCGAATGGGAAAAAAAGGTGAATGGAGACCGAAGCGTTTTGGTCGCTGTGAAGCTTTTTCCAGCGTGCGAACTGTGCGTCCTCCTTGGTCAGGTCGAGGGTTTCGAAACGAAGATTTACCATCGGACCGTTTGGCCCGACTAGGTTTTCCTCCAAATAAGTGACATTGGATTGCTCTTCGCGGGATAGGTTGCCGTCATGAACAATTAACAATTGGTAATGATCGGGTTGCCATCGCTCCAACGCGTAACGGAATACGGGCACCTGACAAGCTTTCGTGATCACAGCGGCAGCTAAGAAAATTAAGCAAACTGTTGTTATCCGAGCATTCATGAATTGGAATTCTCCTAAAGGGTTTCGTTCGGGATTTAGGAGGTCAAGCAGATCTTCCCAAGGACGACTTTTTCCTAACTGGGCCTTCGATTCATTCAAATTCGATGATGTGAGATTACATTTGGAGTATTGAATCCCGATCGCTAATTAATTCAGTAAATGCGATTTACTTAGCCGACCTTTTCTTTCTCTTCGTTTTACCCTTAGTCTTTTTTGAGGATTTTTTCTCGTCCGAGGAAGGCTTCTTCGAAGGTTTTGAAGCCGGCGGCAGACTAACTTTTTTCATATGGTCGGGGTTTGTTACGGAACCGCTGCCCGGGGCACCCCTTTTAAGCTTATCGACGAATTCCATGCCTTCTGCGACTTGCCCCCACACCGTGTATTGGCCATCTAGAAAGTTAGCGTTGCCGAAGCAGATAAAAAATTGGCTGTTGGCACTGTTCGGATTACCTGATCTCGCCATTGAGCAGGTGCCCCTAACATGCTTCCGCTTGTTGAATTCTGCGGGGATGTCGGGTTTGTCCGATCCTCCCGTTCCTACGCGTCCATCATTGAATTTTTTTACATTGCCGAATTGTACGTCACCCGTCTGAGCCATAAAACCGTCTATCACCCTATGGAAGGCGACGCCGTCGTACTTTCCCGCCTTTGCGAGTTCTTTTATCCGGGCCACATGTTTGGGTGCGGTATCGGGGTACATCTCGATGACGACTTGTCCGTCATCCAAATCGATGAGCAAGGTGTTTTCGGGATCTATATCGGCCTTGGTTTTGGCTTCGGTCATTGTGATGGGAAGGATAAACGCGGCTATCGCGAGTAGTTTCTTCATTGTAGTTTGGGTTGATGGTGAGTGACGGAGCAAGAATGGCGGCTCAACCTGGATACCAGATCTTACGGGCATCTTCGGGAGAACGTTGATAGTTCCAAGCTTTGTCTATAAGTAGTTTCAAATCAATTTTTGGCCTCCAGTCGAGAAGGAACTTGGCTTTCGAGTTGTCTAGCCAAGTGCTGTGGTGGGGTGTTGGCACATCCACGGAGGACAGTCCTCGGGTTTCCTTCAGGTAGTCGGCCACCTTGCGATAGTGCACCGGCTCATTCATGCAGATATTAAAAAGCTGCTGGCGAGCCTTTGGGTTATCGATCGCAAGCATAATCGCTGATGCGAGATCTTCGACGTGAACGAAGTTGCGCTGAACGGGTTCTCCTCTGTGGTCGAGCATCACCGGTATGGTTTGGGCTACCTTATGTTTCTTGGCGTCTTCTGGAGAAACTAAATCTCGCCATACCGGGCCTCCGAATACGTCGTCTCCAAAGGAAAGCGTATGCTTGAAGTCGTCTTTCTCCATGATCCATGGAGCGCGAAGGCAACAACCGTTGAAATCATACTGGGTGTAGTACTGCTCAAGCATCACTTCCTCCAGTACTTTCGAAAGAGCGTAGCATCCCGGATAGGCCGAATGCTTTTGAGTTTCGGTAACGGGGTCGGGGTGAGGATAGAAGAAGTGCCCCATGCCGGCATCTCCACCGATCAAAATAAATTGTTTGAAAGATGAGCTCACCCGGCATTCTTCCAGAAGCCAGAACAAACCCTTCACCGTGACGTCCATTACTTCTTCGGGAGTCTCTTTGCAGGTGGCGAGATGCAAGACATGGGTGACTCCATTGATCGCTTTGGCGACCAGATTGCGATCGGCAATGCTCCCGCGGATTATTTCCACCCGTGATGTCTCTTCCACCAGTCGGTTATGACACAGTGCCCGCACTGTGGCTTTTGAGAATTTTTCATCTTTCAGGAAACGGCCAAGAAAATGTGAACCTACTTTTCCTGTTGCTCCGGTGAGGAGAATTTTCATGTGCGTTGAGACTAAAAATCTGAAATTTCTTTCCCGATAAAGGAAAGAGAGGGGGAATGTGAAAGGTATCTTCTCCTTACAGCAATTGAGTGAGGGGTTGGCCTTTGTCTGCGAGGGTGAATGGTCGGCGGGTAGGGGAGTAGACAATCTCGTCGAGTGGTAATCCCAGAGCGTAGGCGATGGTGGCGTTGAAATCTGGAATCTCGACACGCTGGTCTACGACTTCACGACCTTCGAGGTCAGTTTTACCCCAGACTTGCCCTCCTCGAATACCTCCGCCCGCGAGCATGGAAGAGAATGCTTTGGGATAATGATCACGGCCTTGGTTTACGTTAATGTTAGGCGTACGGCCAAACTCAGTTGCCAACACCACGAGGGTTTCGTCCAGCATGCCTCGCTTGTCGAGGTCCCCCAGTAGTGCGGCAAGCGCTTGGTCGAGGATGGCGCAACGCTCAGGCACTCTATCGAAGTTGAGCTGGTGGGTGTCCCAACCTCCGAGTTGTACCTCCACGAAACGAACATGCCTTTCCACTAGACGTCGGGCTAGCAGTACGCCTTGACCGAATGTTTCTTCGCCATAAGCCTCTCGCGTCTCCTCAGACTCCTTATCTATATCGAAAGCCTCAAGGTCTCCGCTTTTCATGAGGCGCACGGCATCTGCGTACATGTCCGAATAAGCCCTCACCTTCTTCAAATTGTATTTTTCTCGGAAGCCCTTGTCGAACTGCTCGGCGAGAGAAAGGCGTTTCTTGAATTCTTCCTCGGTGACGCCGGGATGCATTCTGCTATTGCGGAGTCCTTCGTCGGGTTTGCCAATGGCTAAGGGTTGGTGGGAGGATGGAAGAAATCCTGCAAGCGGATGCTGGCTGCCTCCGCTTACGACAACGGCTCCGGGCAAAGTGGGATTGGAACGTTCGTCAAGCCGAGTCATCCAAGCTCCCATGCTCGGGTGACGAATCGTCGATCTGGGGGCATAACTGGTATGCATGAAATAATTGCCTTGTTGATGCGCACCCTTTGTCGACGTCATGCCCCGCACTACCGCGATCTTGTCCGCGTGATTAGCCAGTAGTGGAAGGTTTTCGGCAAGTTGCAATCCGTCTGCATTGGTCTTGATGGCGGTTGTAGGCCCCCCGGTTTCCGTGCCGGGTTTTGGGTCGAACGTATCGATGTGAGTCATCCCTCCGGACATGTAGAGATAGATTACGTTGCGTGCCTTTGGGGCGTGGTTTAGGGGGCGGTTGAGCCCTAAGCCTGCTGCTGTGGCTTGCTTCGGCATTGTCCAAGGAAGAATACTTACGCCGAGAAAGGCTTTTGCGGCTTGTGTGACGAAGCGGCGTCTGGAAAATTCGTCTGCTTGGCTGAGAACGTTTTTCATGGTGTTTTTCGGAATGGAGTTCTTAAAAGTATCGGTTTTATTGAATGAATGAAAACTGCCGAGTATTGAGTAAAGTCCAAGCAAGGCCTCGAATCTCTGGATTCATGCCATATGAGCTCTTACTGTTGGCTCTTTGGGCATAAAGCTTTAATAGCTTTCTTTTTTTCTCCGGGGAAATATTGGCTGGAATTCGCGAAGAGTAATCAGGAGTTTCGTCTTTTGCCTCATCAATTTCATCGAGACAGATTTCCAGTTCCTCTTTGGTTGGTTTTCGGTTAAGAATGGAAAGGAATAAAATTTCTACTTTATCCTTGAAAGCATCTACTCGAGAAAGATCTTCGGCGAATGGTGCGGCAGGTTGTTTCAAGATGGCTTGATAAATGGAGCCATTCAGCAAACTGAGAGCTTGGGGTACGGAAGCTTCGCGACTGGCGTTTTCTATGACTTCTCTGTCCGACTGGCCAAATTCTCTAAGGAAATGACCGTTGGGTGCAGGTGATGGCATGTAAGAAGCTCTGACTAACTGCCGCGAAAAGCCTTTCCATCGATCCGTCGAGGCACTTGTGTTTTTACTGCTTGGCGCTCTACCGTAAAGGGCTCTGCCATCGAACCCTTTTCCCATTATGAGAGAGGCATAAGAGGCTCTTTGCTTGTTGCGAAGTTGCCCGTACTCGCGGCGTAAGCGAGACACGGCTTCAAGTTCGTTATTCTCCTGAGCGTCTCGCAATTTTTTTTGAATGCCCAACATTTCATCGTTTGAGCTTTTGCTCATGCGGGCACCTTTTTTGGCGACGGAAAGCATTTCTTTTCCTTTTAGATCGTAAACTTTTTCCTCATAGGCGGAGAGTTGCTCTTCCCGTGATTGATGACGACTCAAGTCAGGCTTCCTTTCATCAACATAGGGAATCGACAAGGTGAGAAAGGAGTCCCACAACTGCTCTGCGCTCATCCGTTGGAGGATGGGGCCGGGAAAGTGATAGGGTTCGCCGGATACGGTTTCTTCCGTGGAAGTCTCGCGACGAAAGGCTTTTACGTTGTAGAGGATTCGAAGGAACTGCTTGATATCGTAGTTAAGTCCGATCATCAGCTTTTCCAAGTGCGCCAATAGTTCGGGGTTTGAGGGGATCGTGTCGTCTCTAATGTCGTCCACAGGTTCGATTACCCCGACGCCAAACACACGTTTCCAAAGACGGTTTGCAATGACTTTTGAAAAGCGCGGGTTTTCTGGCGAAGTCATCCACTGGGCATAGCCTTCCACCGGATCCGTTTCCTGAACTAGTTTATCACTTTTTCCGAAAATCGGAGCTGCAGAAATTGAAGCTTTAGGCTTTGCGTCTTCATATTGGTAATCGTGGGGCAATTGCAATTTTCGGGGATTGTGGGAGGCGCCGTATCGAAGGGGGCGCATGATCTCGCTGGCCGCTCGTCGCAAGAGTTGGCCTTCCTTCGACTTGTAAGCCTTTTTTCTTTTTTCCGAATCGCTTCCCTTGAATTGGCTAAAAAAAGCGTTCTGGATTTCCTTCTGTTTGTCCCCTCCCATTCTCGCCTGAACACTGTATGTGTAGGCTGCCATTTGGTAATACTCCATCTGCGTCCACTTGTCGAAAGGGTGGTTGTGACACTGTGCGCAAACCATCTGGGTCCCGAGAAAGACTTGGGTAGTGTTGGACATGTTGTCCAAGGGCATCCCTGCGTCTCGCATGTAGTAGCCCACGGCACCATTGTTCCACGGATATCCTTTAGCCGTGATCAGCTTTCGGGCCACTTCGTCGAAAGGCATGTTTTGCTTGATGGCATTCATCATCCAAATAGCATAACTTACTCCACCGCCCACGTTGTTCGCCCCACCGCTTCTTGACGGGGATTGAATGCGAAGCAAATCCGCCCACCAATTGAAGGTGTGGCTGTCATAGGCTTGGGAATTGAGAATTCGATCAACCAAGCTGGAGTGCTTTTGTGGATCGTTGCTTTCCAGAAAACCTATGGTTTCCTGATAGGTGGGTATGCGACCGCCTACTTGAAGGTGTGCCCTTCGGACGAAAGTCGCATCATCTGTCAATGGCAAGGGATTGACTTTATTCGTTGCGTAGCCTTTGGCCAAAATGGCGTCGATCGCCTTGGCATCCTTAAGTACTTCTCTTAGCGTTCGAACCTCGTTCACTTCGGGAGCTTTGGCGTCGAGCGGAACGTGTGCGTTTGCCGCGCATGATAGCAAGGCAACAAAAAACGAGCCCATGCGGGCATTAAATATTTTCATTTTGCAGAAGGATATCAATGTATCTTCATAAACTATATTTCTCGCTCAAAGTTTCAACAATGTTTCCGCATTCACCACCAAATTGAATTTTTAGGGAGTTTCACCCAAGTAGACGGTGCCCTACTTAAAACGAGTGCGACAAGGATACAATAAAATTGCGACCGGGTCCGTTGAGGCCGGAACCGTGCACCCGGTAGTCTTCGTCTCCGAGGTTCTCGGCTGCCAATGAGATCGCGGAGTTTTTGCCTATCGATCGTCCCCCGCGCAGTCCGAAAAGAATGTAACCCGGGGTGCCGTTGGTAGGTATGCGGGAGTCGTCGCTTTCGTCCTTTAGGGAAAGCTTGCCCGCCTTGTCGACTGCAAGAATGGACAATTCTCCCCACCAAGGAGATGAAGGCGGGGCGTAGTGGGTAAGGAACTCCGCTTGAATAGGCATTAGGCGTGTGGTGGCACGTTCGACGGGCATGTAATTCCGCCCATCTATGGATAGGGTCCCCGTTGCATTATCATCCAGTAACTGTTCGACCTCACCTTTCATCCAGGAAAAGCTCAACTCGGAACTCCAACTGGAACTCCAATTGTAGCTCAGATCGACCTCGATTCCTTGAATAAATCCATCCCCGTTGGCCTTGAGGACATCGGACTCACCGGATACGATTGGGGAGCGGACAATCATATCGTCGATCCAAGTGTGATAACCAGTAACCATGAACTTCCAGTTGCCGGCAGTCCTTCTTAAACCGACTTCCAGTTGCATGAAGGTTTCTGAATCAAGTTCGGTGTTCGGGCGTTCCACGGCACTGGTTTCATCCGTTGAGGTTAGGTCGTATAGGCTTGGCGGCCGAAACCCTTGCGAGAGTCCCCCGAAAAGAAAGTTACCATCCGCGATCTCCTTGCTAATTCTTAGGGATCCTATTAACTCATCGTATTTCTTGGTTTCAGGAGTTTGAATCGTCGATATCTCGGTGTTTTTTAAATAATAA
>Ga0209362_1001420_pt1 | contig 19221 bp, 12 predicted proteins | sample SaaInlV_165m_DNA_FD_184680 | JGI IMG/M metagenome (GOLD analysis project Ga0209362, IMG submission 184680) | Marine microbial communities from expanding oxygen minimum zones in the Saanich Inlet - Saanich Inlet SI037_S3LV_110m_DNA (SPAdes)... | ecosystem: Environmental > Aquatic > Marine >...
ATGCTCGAAGCCGGCCCGTTCATGCCACCGCTCCAGCCATGGTCGATGACACGCACCGTAATAACGTTTCGCCCCTCCTTGACCCACTCGCCAGGCACCTTGTAGACGCGCTGCTTGGTCCAGAACCCCGGGGTTTCGGTGCCTCCCAGAAAGTGGCCGTTGAAAAAAGTCATATCCATGTCGTCGATGGCCCCGAGTTGGAGCGTAATGGGTTTACCGCCACGCGCGACGTGGACGTCGATGGCCCGACGAAACCAGACCGTGCCATCGTGATCCGGTAGCCCCGCGGGCTCGTAATGCTTGGGGAGTTTCATGGTCTTCCATTTCGAGTCGTCGAAGGTGGAGGCATACCATTTGCCTGCCATACCCGGATCGTTGGCGTCCAACTTTGCCCGCCACGCGGTGACCTCGGCGTTCCAGCCCGGCTTGGGCCCGACGAGGGTGGCCTGCTCATCGAGCGCATCCAGGTTCGCCCCAGAAGCAAAGCTCCAGAGGTTGGCGAGGGAAATTCTTTCCGCTCCCAACTGCAGGGCGAGCTGCTCCGGTTTCCCGGCGATGCCTCCAGGGGCGCCGTGGTCCATGACGCGAACGGCGATCGCATTCTTGCCAGTTTTCAGGATACCCGCGGGAACGGTATACTTTCGCACCGTGTAATGGTGACCGGGATTCTCGTAGCCACCGACGCGCTTGCCATTGACCCAAGTGACGTCCATGTCGTCAATTTGACCGAGGTGCAGGACGGCCTTGGACTTGGCTTGTTCGGCGGAAAGTTCGATGGTTTTCCGAAACCACACCACGCCATCGTAACCGGGCAACCCGGCGTTTTCAAAATGACCGGGCACTTTCATCGTTTTCCACTTGGAATGATCAAAAGCCGGCTTGGCCCATGCTTCGCCTTGGGAGCCTGGGTCCACTGCCATGATCAATCTCGTCCAGTGAGGTAACGGAGTGAAGATCGGCTTTGTGTGGGCGGGTTTCGGAGCCTCCGCCTTTTTCGGCAAGGCGGCGAGCAATTGCTTCTCGGTTTGCTTTTCCAGAGCAATCTTCGGGTTGTGGACCAAAGTCGGGTTGCGGTAGTGTACGGTCTGGGCGGGGCCGCCATGAATTTGGAAGGATATCTTACCCGAAAGTTCGCCCTTGGGGTCCTCCAGAGCGACGCACAACTTGCCGTTGATGGCGGTCCATATCTTGTGCCCGACTACGAGGATCTCGTAGCGGTTCCAGTCGTCTGGCTTGACCGCCCCAACGGCGTTGTTGTTCCAATCCAGTTTACCACGCCCGTGCTCGTGGTAGAGTTTGCCCCAGACCCCGGCCCCGACGTCTGCTTGGTAGCCGACGGCCTGGCCGGAAGCATTGGCTTTCTTGGAACGAAACTGGATGCCCGCGTTGCGGTTGTCCGGGGTCAGCTTGACCTCGACCACCAGATAAAAGTTTTCCACTTCGCCATCCGCCCAAATGAATTTGTTCCCAGGTACCTTGACTGCGGAATGTCCCATGATGGCGCCGTTCTTGACCGACCAGTACTTCATCTCCGAGGCCGACCAACCGGTCAGATCCTTGCCGTTGAAGAAGGTGGCATCCGGTTGAGGCTTGTCACCTTTTGTCGATTCAGCGGCATAGACCAAGGGCAAGAAAGCGACAAACAGGCCGAGAGCAACAGGGATTCGTAGTTTCATCTTGGGTTTTTCTTTTTATATGGGAACTACTCTTGGCGGGAAAAACTTCACTTCGGAGGTATCGCCTTGGAGGCCGTATTGAGAAAGGTGGCGTGGGTGAGATTCTTATCTCCACCCCATGCGTTCTGGAGCATGATATAAATGGTCTTGGTGCTGGGATCGACCCAGGTAGTTGATCCACCGGAGCCGCCTTTTCCGAAGCTTCCCTTTGTCAAGGCGGCAGTCGGGCCCCGGGGTTCAACGGCCTCCTGAAAAGCAAGGGCGTGAAAGTTTCCGGCACCGTGCCCGGCAGGCTTGACGTCACCGGTTTGTTTGCGCGTCAGCTCACGGACGGCTTTCTCCGAGAGGTAGCGGACACCGCCGTATTCACCACCGTTGAGAAGCATCTGGCACCAGGGAAACAAGTCCTCTGCGGTGCAGAAGAAGCCGCCATCCACCGCGAAATAGCTACCGCCGGTGCTCCAAGAGAAGTCGCGCATTTTCTCCGATTCCCATCTGCCTTTCTTGTGCTTGCTATGTTTCCGGACCGCCCGGTCCTCGGGCACGTCCTTGATGGTGAAGTAGGTGTTCTTCATGCCGAGAGGATCGAGCATTTTGGTCTTCAGAAATTCGGCGTAGGGCATGTCGGAATACTTTTCCACGAGATAAGCTGCGACGTAAAGACCCTCGCCTCCGTAATTCCATTTCGTGCCGGGCTCCCACGTCAGCGTATCCTTGGCGGTTTTGAGCACACGCTCCTTGATGGATTTCGTTGCCCGATTTCTGGTGGGGTTCTTCGGGAGACCGTCCAGGTGATTGAGCAAATTGCGAACGGTCAAGGGATGCTTGGCCGTGTCCGAACTTTTCTTTCCGGTCTTCACTTTTTGCCCCTTGAACTCCGGTATGTGTTTCTCCACCAAGTCATCGAGTTGCAGATGCCCTTCATCGACCATCATCATCATGGCGACTGCGACGAACGACTTGGTGATCGAGGCGGCCCAAAAAACGTCGGTGGTCTCCAGCGGTTCCTTGTCCTTGATACGCCAACCCACCGCATCGATGGACGCGATCTTCCCATTTCGAGCCACCAAAGTGACCATGCCGGTGCTCTGCCCGCGGTCGACGATGGCCTGAAGGTTTTCGGGGATCCGGGACAACGCCTTCTCATCCAGCCCGTGCTCCGCGGCCTCCAAAAAGGAAGCTTTCAGAAGTAAGAAGCCCGCGCTGAAACTTATGATTGGGGTAGTAATTCGCCTCATGATTTCACTCTATAAAGAAAGGCCTCCGAAGTAAGCAGTGAAAGGAAAAAAGCCTTCATGCTCCCCACCTACGCCAGGATGTCGTGAACGATCTCCCCGTGGACGTCGGTCAAGCGGAAGTCTCGCCCGGCATAGCGATAGGTCAGGCGTTCGTGATCGAGTCCCAGCAGGTGAAGCAAGGTGGCGTGGAGATCGTGCATGTGGACCTTGTCCTCGACCGCCTTGTGGCCGAACTCGTCGGTGGCGCCATAGGCGAGGCCGGACTTGACGCCACCGCCAGCCAGCCAGGTCGTGAACCCGTTGGCATTATGATCGCGACCAGGGACTTTCTTTTTGTTGGGATCTTGAACGTAGGGGGCTCGGCCAAATTCACCGCTCCACCAGACGATGGTGTCTTCCAACAGTCCCCGCTGCTTAAGGTCCTGCAGCAAGCCAGCGATCGGTTTGTCGACCGCCTTTGCCTGTGGTTCGTGTTGGGGCAATTTCGAATGCTGATCCCAATTGTTAGCCCCACCGGCAGCGCCGGAGGTTACTTGAACAAAGCGAACGCCGTTTTCGCACAGTCGGCGAGCCATCAGGCACTGGCGCCCAAAATCATCAGTCTCCTTCTCACCGATGCCATACATCGCCAGCGTTCCCGGGGTCTCTTTGCTTAGGTCGAGCACGGAGGGAGCATTGTTTTGCATCCGCCAGGCTAACTCATAGGAGCCAATGAGCGACTCTAATTCAGAGTCTTGATTTCCACTCTTCAATTGCTCTGCGTTGAGGTGGTTCAGAAACTCGAGTTGGCGCAGTTGTTCGTTTTTCGACAAATCAGCATTTCTGAGGTTCCGAATCGTCTCGTTTTTATCGAACTTCCCTGCCTTGCCAATGGCTGTGCCTTGATGCGCCGCCGGAAGGAAAGCGCTGCCGAAATTGCGGGTGCCGCCAGATGAGGTGATAGGCGCCAGCGAAACAAAGCCTGGCAAGTTCTCGTTCTCAGTCCCCAAGCCGTAGGAAACCCAAGACCCAAGCGATGGGCGAATAAAACTGGTAGAACCACAGTGCAGAAACAAGGTTGCCGGCCCGTGCGCAACGCCTTCGGAATGCATCGAATGGATGAAAGTGAGGTCGTCCGAATGTTTCGCTGTCTCACGAAAGAGATCGGAAGCCCACCGTCCCGACTCCCCGTACTGTCTGTATTTCCACATCGGCTTCATGACGAGCTCGGAGGTACCGCTCTTGCCCGTCTTGGCAATCGTGCGGGCATCGTCGAACCGGATTTTCTTGCCGTCATTTTCGTAGAGTGCCGGTTTATAGTCGAAGGTATCGACGTGACTCGGTCCGCCCTGCATGAACAGGAAAATGATTCGTTTCGCCCTAGGGGGGTGATGGGTGCTCTTGCCTGCGAGCAGATTCGCCCCACGAACTGAGTCAGCGCACAAACCGGCCAACGCCAGGCTTCCGAAACCGCAGGCGGCCTTTTGGAGCGCTCCTCTTCGAGAAATGGATTGGTTGAATGGGCTCATATGATCGTGTTCCGATGATTTAGCGGAGGTAGCGAAAATCGATAGTCGAAAACAAGGATTGCACCATCTGTGTCCAGGCCTCGCCCCGTCCGTTCTCAGTGGTCTCAATCACCGACTTCAAGAATTTCTGACTGAGTGCGATCTCTTTCGCGGTCGCGTGGCGCCCAAGAATTCGCAGATAGGCGTGATCGATGCGTTGCGCTTCTTTCGGTCGCGAATCGTCAAGAAGGCGTTCAGCAGTGAGCTTGGCTTGTGCTCTGACGAAAGGATGATTCATCATGAACAGCGCTTGCGGAGCAACCGTGCTGAGGTTACGGCGGCCGGTCACTAGGCTGGTATTGGCAAAGTCGAAGACTTCAAAAAGTTCGGGCAGACTACTACGAAATACGGGTACGTAAACACTACGTCGGGGTTCTTCGAACCGAAAGTCGACATCCGTTTTAAGGCTAGCGGGGAAAGTTGCCCCTCCCATCTCTAAATTCAAGGCACCGCTTACCGACAGCATTGTGTCACGGATCGCCTCGGCATCCAACCGACGATGATTCATGTGAGCCAGGAATCGATTCTCCGGGTCTTTCCGCTGCTCGCCTCGCATGGACGATAGACGGTAGGTCTTGGAGAGCGCAATCGCACGGATCAGTTTCTTAACAGACCAACCTTGTTGGACAAATTGGACGGCCAGGTGATCAAGCAACTCGGGATGTGACGGCGATTCGCCCGTTGTGCCAAAGTTATCGACTGTACGAACCAATCCTTCGCCGATCAACCAGTGCCATACCCGGTTTGCCATCACACGCGCCGTCAGCGGGTTGGCCGGATCGGTGATCCAGTCAGCGAGTTCCAGTCGACCGCTGGCGTTGGTGGGCATCTCAGGCGCCGGTCTGTAGTTAGCGACCTGTAGCACACCGCGGGGAGCGATGGCACCCAGATTATCGATGCTACCGCGAATATTAATCTTCATATCCGTCGGTTTCGATTTTTCGTTAAACGACTGCACCATCTCGGGGGCGGGTTTTCGTTTCTGGAGGGCAGATAGATCCGTCGTCAGTTTCGTCATTCTCGTCTTGAGTTCCTGTCGTACGGCAGACGAAAGCTCCTTACCGTGCCGGGATGACTGGGAGATTGTCACTTTGCCTTCGTTGTCGACAGGCAGAAACTGGACCGCATCGGCAACGACAAAACCACCGCCACCCTTCGTGGAAATCTCAACCGCATCGCACTGACCAGAGCGAAATTCATAAAAACCCAGCGATTGGAAATAGCCATCAGAACCAGCCTTGTTAAAAGTACCCGGGGCCTTTCTCTGGTCGAGGCGAAAGGATTGACTCCCGTTCTTATGGTGAACGGTCACGAGCGCTTTGGGAGCCCGGTTTGCGTGCTGTGCACCTGAAATACGTACTGCGTACTTGCCGCCCTTGGAAAACTTGACGGGGTAAATCACTTTGCTACCGGAGGTATTGGAATAGAGGTATTCAGATCCCACGTGATTGGGAACGCCATCGGATTTAGCCCATCGACCGGTGGCTTTTGCATCCGTGTTGTCCACGACAATTCCCGGTAAGTCTTTCGCCTGCACAGGGGGCAGGCCTTTTCCTGTAACTTGTGGCTTCAGAACGTTGATTTCACTTTTCAATCGGGCAACGGACGAGTCGTGAATTTCCTGTTCTCGCTTTGTCTCCTCCGAGAGGGGTAAGGGCTTCTGCATGAAATCGGAGACGTTCCCGTGTTTCAGCCACTGGACGTTTTTGAGAATGCCTGCCATCGCGTAGTAGTCTCGGGTGGGAATGGGGTCGAACTTATGGTCGTGACAGCGGGCGCAAGCGATTGTTTGGGCCAACAGACCTTGTCCTATGGCGTCAAGTTGTTCATCAACGTAATCCATGTCGAGCTGGCTCTTGTCTTGGTTCTCGAGGAGCGCGTCACCCATCAGCAGGTAGGTCGTGGCGATGAGATTCCGACGTTGCGCGTCGACTGAGGTTTCCTCCAGTAAATCGCCCGCAAGTTGCTGTCTGAGAAATTGATCGTATGGCAGATCGTCATTGAACGCCTCGATTACGTAGTCGCGATAACGCCAGGCATGCTTGAGCAAGCGTCCGCGCAGCGACATCGATTCCGCGTAACGGGCAACGTCAAGCCAGTGGCGACCCCAGCGTTCACCGAAGCGCGGCGATTCTATCAACCGGTCAACGAGATTCTCATACGCATTGGGCGACTTGTCGTCTACGAACCGGGCGATCTCCTCCGGTGTGGGAGGCAGTCCGATGAGGTCAAAGTAGAGCCGACGGACCAGGGTGATTTTCTTCGCATCTGGCCCGGGTTGCAGTCCCGCCGACTCCAGCTTGGCGAGGATAAAGCGATCGACGTCGTTGGCAGGCCAGGCGGCATCCGTCACCTCGGGGATGGCCGGTTCCTTCAGTGGATGATAAGCCCAGTGCTTCCGACCGGCCTCGATATCGATGGCATCCTTTTTGGCAGCCCATGCCATGCCAGTCGCGAGGAGAATCGTGATCCCTAGTATTCCGCAACGCATACAGCCAATCCTACAGTTTTCTAACTTTCGGTAAACCCTTTACTTTCGACCCGTTTCCTTGACCCACTGGTTGAGTGTTCAAATCAACTCACGCGCTTTCCCGAGTTCCTTCTTCGCGAGGTCGTTCCTTTCTCCCTCGCCCTCATCCAAATGGTAAAGCTCGATCTCGTTCTGATTCATCCAGTGAACAAGCTTCCATCCATCCTTCAGGATCGCCTGGCAGGGCTGAGCACCATGCCCAGAGTGGGGATACCACCAAGCCAGGAAGGGTCGATCCAGAGTCTTTGTCTTGCCGTGGATCAGTGAAACCAGGGAGCGCCCGTCTACGGTCTGCTTCGGCAACTGCTTGCATCCTGTCAATTCCAGGGTGGCAAAAAACTCGAAGCCAAGCCCTTGGCCACGACCAGCTCTGCGTTTGTTTGCTGGGCCAAACCAAAAATCAAGGCGAGACACCAAAGAAAAAATGAAACCGCCTTTGGTTTCGTGCTCATTTCGGCGAGCCCGCGTTTTTCAAGGTGGAGAGGTACTTTATCAAATCGCGGAGCTCGGTTCGCGTAAGAGAGTCGGTCAGGCTCGGGGGCATGACGGTCTGGGCCTTGGAGCGGCTGGCCAGGTTGGTTGACGGCACGACCACGACGTTCCCGCTGGCGAGGTCGCGTATACTGATTGCCTTCCTTTCGGCTGCTTGCAGGAAGCCACTGTGGATACGTCCGTCCTTGGTGGTTATGGTGACCGTCTCGTAGCCCTCCTTGATTTGGCGGGCTGGCCACAGCACGGACTCCACGATTAGATCGGTCGGCAAACCGGCGGCCAGGGCCGAGAGGTTGGGGCCCTTGATGGGGCCGGGGGCGCTGGCTACACCATCCACCTCATGGCAAGCCACGCAACTAAGGGCGGGCAGTTGAAAGATCTTCTTTCCCTTGGCCGCATCACCCTTGGCGAAGGCTTCCTTGGCGAGGGCTGCGACGTAGGCCGAGTTATAGGCGGGGGTGGCGCCTTGCACTCCGATGACGGCATTGAGGGCCTTGACCAGGTTCGGCTCGTTCCGCCCGGCTTCATTCAACCAGCGTCGCACCAGTTTGGCCACGTCGACCGGCAGCTTCTTCTTGCCCAAAGCATCGGCCAGAGCATTGGCTCCTTCGCTTCGCTGCAAAAGGGCGGTTAGCAAGGCTTCGACGTCCTCCGCCTTCACTTGAGCCAGAAGCTCGGTGGTCAATTGGGCGGCGCGAGGTAGTTCGCGTTGGGCCAAGCCACCAAGAGCGGCGGCCCGGATGACGGGCGTCTCCTTCAAGGAGGCCAAGGATGCCAGCGTCTCGACCATGAACTCCTTCTTGAACGAAGGGAGTGCTTTCGCGGCGGCCAGCCGAACGGTCTCGGTTTGCTTGCGGTCGATGACTAGGCCACGAATAGTTTCTCCATGGGCTTGCAGTTTCCACAAACCGCAAAGCTCGATGGCTGCGGCTCGTACCGCATTGTCTTTGTGGGTCAATGACGGGCTAATCAACTGCTGGGCATTGGCGGGAACCGCCAAGTTGCGCTCGCGAGCGGAGGTGGCGAGGGCCCGCAAGACCTCCGGTTGGTCGGCTCCCAACTGGAGGGCCAATCCGGAATCGGCATGACTGCCTATGCCAGCGAGGAGAGCGACCAAGGTGGTTCGGCGCTCGGCGGGAAGCCCCTTGTCGTCCAACTGTTGACGAATCACCCCGGCAACGTCTTCGCCGCCGCCCACGCTGATCACCTTGACCAAGTGGGACGGCTTGGCGAAGTCCAAGCTTCCGTCGACCAGGGCGGGCTTCCAGTGGGAAGCCAAGGCATGAACTGTTTGGGAGAAAGCAAAGTTGATGAAACGGTCAGTCGGGCCATCGGCGGCTTGAGCGGCAACCGCCATGGCCTCCGCTTGGCGTATGTCGCTGACCGACACGAGTGCCTCCAAGCGTACGCGGGGATGCTTGTCCAAAGCGCTTTGCTTCAAACGAGACAAGGGCTTCTTCAAGCGGTCATGCCAACGACCGGCCACCCGCGTGGCGTAGGCCCGAGCCTGGTAGTTCTTTGCCTTAAGAAGACGGTCGAGCAAGGGACGGTTCACTACCTCATGTGACTCGAACACACCGATGGCCTCGAAGAGCTTGTGCTCGATCTCGGGGTCATCGGGCTTCAGAGCATCGATCCATTTTTGAGTGGCGGCAATGGCCTCGGCTTTGGGCAAGTCCATCAGGCGCAGCTTGGCCAGTTGGCGGGTGCGCCGGACGGGATCGGCCAGTTGCCCGCACAATTGCTCGGCGTTCATCTTGCCCAAGGGCGGTTGCTTATGGAGCGGTCGCCCCTTGGCCGTTATGCGCCAGATGCGCCCATGGGTCTTGTCTCGGTCGGGGTGACGGAGCGATGCCTGATAATGTCCGATGATCGGGTTGAACCAGTCGGCAAGATAGATTGCGCCGTCGGGTCCCACGTTCAAGTCGACGGGACGAAAGGCGTTGTGGGAGGAGGTAAGGAGCGGGGTCAAGGTCTGCAACCTGTGTCCGGCGCCATCGACGGTTGGGCGAAGACGGGCGACGTTGCGGGCGTAGTAACCGGCGATAAGGAAGTCGCCTTGCAGGTCGTCGGGAAGATGAGGCGAATCGACGATCTCGATGCACATCGATTTGATCTTGGTTTTCCCGATAGTCATGGCGCCCCCCCAGTACCCTCCACCGATATGGTCGGTGTGCACCAAACTGGGCAACAGTTCACTGACACCGGTGCCGTTGCTCTTGATGAATGATTCGCCCCAGTCTCCAAAGGCATATCCCCAAGGATTGCCACCCCCCGAAGTACGACGGTAGGTGTGCAACTGGCGACGCAACGGGCGCAGTCTCCAGGATCCGTGTTCGTCGAGGCGGGCGATGCCCCATGGTGTCTGCACGCGGGAAAAACAATGGAGTCCTTGGCAGAAGAACAGTTCGCCGCCCGGGCTCCAGGCCAGAGAGTTGATGTTTTGGTGGGTGTCTCCCGTGCCGAATCCGGTGAACAGCACTTCGCGCTGGTCCGCCTTGCCGTCGCCATCGGTATCACGCAAATGCAGGAGATCGGGACCTTCCGCCAAGTAGACGCCGCCGTGCCCGAGGGCAAATCCGGTCGGCATGTTCAGACCGTCGGCAAAAACGGAGACCTTGTCGGCTTTGCCATCTTGGTCCTTGTCCTCGAGGATGAAAAGTTTGTCATCCGCCTTCACACCGGGTTTGGGTTGCGGGTAAGCCCACGTGCAAAGAACCCACAAGCGCCCTTCGGCGTCCCATCGGAAACAGACTGGATTGGCAATGCCCATGGACTCGTCGGCGAACAGGTTCACCTCGTAGCCCTCGGCTACTTGGAAGGAAGCCAACTGGGCGGCTGCCGAGTTATCCGCCTCGGGTTGCGAGACAGACAAGGATTGCCCTAACAATCCTAATGGATTTAGTGTTGTTGCCAGTAAAAGGTATACAGCACGGGGAGTCTTCATTTCTGTTTGCTATCTATCGCAAGTCGGGCAGGCAAGTAGTATTCAATTATCTTAAGTTTCTTTTATGTTCGATCCTAGTTTATTTTTTAGAGCATCCGAAGTTCTATTCTCAATATTCCGGGTTTTGTTTGTCTTTGGAATCGGAAGTCTCGGTGGCAAGGTTTTCTCGGAGGAGCAATCATCTTATCCGTCTCGTCCAGTGAAAGTGGTGGTTCCTTTTGCTGCGGGCGGTGGAAGTGACGTGCTAGCCCGCATTCTTCTTTCTGGAGTCGAACGATCTGCTGTTTCTAGAGAACCTCTAGTTGTTCTGAATGTTGGTGGGGCAGGGGGGACCATCGGCAGTCGGCGGGTTAAGAACGCCGAACCCGATGGGTACGAAATTCTAGCTCTTCACGATGGTGTTTTCACGGCCAGGCAGTTTGGCAAGGTGGGTTATGGTTACGAGGCGTTTACTCCAATTGCCGCGACAGGTCGTGATGGCGTGGTCGTGGCAGTTCGAAACGATTCCTCTTTCGCGAACCTTGAAGTTTTACTAGAAACCATTCGTGATAAACCGGAAAGCGTCGTCTTTGGTGCGAACTTGGGCGCTCCCAGTCAACTGACGGGCTTATTAATTGAAAAGGGGCTAGACGGAGCTAAGTTTCGTTACTCTCAGACCGGAGGGGGTGCGGATAGATTAGCGTCTCTTCTCGGCGAGCACGTCGACGTGAGCTCATTTTCGATTGCCGAATACCTTCGCTTTAAAGAAGCGGGCGTACGCGCACTTGCTTATTTAGGCAAAGATCGTCATCCGGCTTTACCGGAAACGAGTACAGCCCTCGAACAAGGTTTCGATGTGGTGAGTGATCTCACTCATTTTTGGTGGGCACCTAAGGGCACTCCCCCTGAGCGTGTTTCTACATTAGCGCGAATTCTTAAAAAGGGTATGGAGACTTCTTATGTCCAAGAGAAATTTACCGAGTTGCATCGCGAACCTGTTTTTCTGGCAGGGGATGAACTTAATACTTTCTTGGCGAATAGGGAACGGCTTTTTAGCGGAGTGGGGCAGGGGGAGAAGGTTCCGCAACCTCCTGTCGTCGCGTGGGTCGGTGGCGGTATTGTCCTTCTTGGCTTGATTGTTTTTTTTAATCGCCGGCGGAACGAATCCCTCGTTGTCCGGTCTTCATTTCCGTTTCCTTCAAAACGATTATTTGGGGTCTGTCTCTTAGTCGTAACGTATTTGTTGTCTATGCAAACAGGCGTGCTCGGATTTACCCTCGCGACATTTCTTTTCGTTACTTCGATGGGTGTTGGTCTTTCAGGCCTGCGAAACCGTGCGCTGGTTGCGTGGTCGATTGCAGCTCTTGTCTTGGCATTTGGAGGTGAGGCTTTGTTTTCCAACTTTCTTGGCGTCGATCTTCCATGATTTTATGCTATGCCTGATTTTTTTCAGCCTCTTGCTTCCCCTTTATCCTTTGGCTTGGTTGCGTTGGGAGCTTTTTTAGGGATTACCGTGGGAGCTATTCCGGGCCTTACGGGAGCCATGCTCATCGCACTAACGCTTCCCCTCACTTTTTCCATGGAACCCGCCCATGCGCTGATACTTCTCACCTCGATGTACGTGGGTTCCGTTAGCGGTGGTCTAATTACGGCGACGCTACTTCGAATTCCCGGTACGCCCGCATCCGTTATGACCACCCTCGACGGTTATCCCATGGCCAAGTCGGGTCGACCCGGTCGTGCTTTGGGCCTTGGTATTGGTGCTTCTCTTGTTGGTGGTATTATCTCATGGGTCTTTCTTTGGTCTTTTGCAGAACCGTTGGCGGATTTTTCTACGAAGCTCGGTCCTTTCGATTATTTTGCCATGACTCTGCTTGCCCTTGCCCTAATTGCAGGTGTTGGCGGCAGTTCACCCGCAAAGGGCTGGCTGGCTGGCTTTTTCGGTATGTTTTGCGCATTGCCCGGAGCTCACCCTTCTTCGGGAGAACCTCGCCTTACCTTTGGTTTTGTCGAAATGGATGCGGGGTTTCGTCTCTTACCAGTTCTCATTGGTGTCTTTGCCTTGGGCAAGATATTGCGTGACCTTCAGGAAGGCGATTCGGGTTCGGCCGAACGAATAGCGGGCGATGACAAACCTTGGCTTTCTCTCCAGGAATGGCGTAGTCATCTCGGGAATCTTTTTCGTTCCTCTTGTATAGGTTCATTCATCGGAGCCTTGCCCGGAGTGGGAGCGAACGTCGGTTCACTGGCTGCCTATTCCACAGCCAAACGTTTTTCTAGTAAACCTGAAGAATTCGGCAAGGGGAGTCCCGAAGGTATTATTGCTTCTGAGTCTGCCAATAATGCTACTGTTGGAGGTGCTCTTATTCCTCTTGTTTCGCTTGGAATACCGGGTAGCGTCATAGACGCCATCCTTCTTGGCGCTCTTCTTATTCATGGTCTACAGCCGGGCCCACTTCTTTTTCGTCAAAACCCAGAGGCCGTTCACGCAATCCTCGGCGCTGCTCTTGTTGCCAATGTTTTAACCTTTGCCTTCATGACCGTGGGAGCAAGAAGAGTTGCTCGACTCGCTAAGATTTCACCTAATGTTCTTATTCCATTCACTCTCGTATTTTGTGTTATCGGGTCCTTTGCCCTCAATAACCGCTGGTTCGACGTGTGGACCATGCTTGCTTTCGGAGTGATAGGATTTCTCATGGAAAAAGCTCACTTGCCTCTTGCTGCATTCGTTATCGGTTTTGTTCTCGCCCCCTTGGCCGAAAAGAATCTTTGTTCGGGTTTGGGTGCATCCGGAGGAAGTTATCTCGAACTTTTTACTCAGCCAATTTCCTTGGTGTTCTTGTTGTTGGCCGTAACCCTTGTCTTACTTCCCTTACGAGCTGGCAAAGTACGGGATTCCTCCTCTACGTTGCCATAAATGCTTATCATTATTCTCTAACTAGCCTTCAATCCTTTTTGAGTATTTAAAAACTTATCGTGAGTGACAAACGACCCAACATCCTCTGGTACTGTACGGATCAACAACGTTTCGATACTATTGGCGCACTAGGAAACCCCTATGTGCGTACCCCAAGTCTAGACGGTTTAGTCGAAGGTGGAGTGGCTTTCACGCACACTTATTGCCAGAGTCCAATTTGTACTCCTAGTCGCTCCAGTTTCATGACGGGCATGTATCCTTCTCGTCTTCACAATACCCGAAACGGGAATGAAAGTTTCCCGCCGTATCCACCCGTCGTTTCCAAGATTATTGCCGACAGTGGTTATGATTGCGGGTTGGTAGGAAAGTTTCACTTGCAAAGCTCAGGAAGACGTACGGAACCTCGGATAGATGATGGGTTTTCCTTTTGGAAATTCAGTCATGCTCCACGTGACGATTGGAAGGAGGGGCATGACTATGTGGATTGGGTCAAATCCAAGGGTGGTGACCTGAATTCCCTACGCGATCAAGAGGAGCGAGTTCCTACCGAGTTGCACCAAACTACTTGGACTACGGATATGGCTCTGGAATTCTTGTCTCAAAAAAGAAACGGGCCTTGGATGCTAAACCTTAACCCCTACGACCCGCATCCGCCTTTTGTTCCGCCTAAAAGCTATGCCGACCTATTCGACCCCGGTTCCATGCCTGGCCCTCACTTTCGCCCGAGCGACTTGAAAACTCAGGAGAAACTGTCCCTGTGTGATTTTCAGGATGAAGTCAGAACGCCGGAGGAGCACGATGCCAAGCGTAATCAAGCTCTTTATTATGCTATGATCGCACAGATTGATGATCAGTTCGGTCGGATTCTAACTTTCTTAAGAAATTCAGGGGAAATTGATAACACCGTGGTTATCTTCACCAGTGACCATGGCGAAAGTCTCGGTGACCATGGATTAATGTTCAAGGGTTGTCGTTTTTATGAGGGGTTGGTCCGCGTTCCGCTAATTTTTTCATGTCCCAAACGTTTTCAGGTTAATCACCAAAGCTCCGCCTTAGTCGAGTTGCTCGATCTCACGGCTACCTTGCTGGATCTTGCAGAGTTGGACCAACCCGATTATTTACAGGGTGCAAGCCTTTTGCCAATTCTCACTGGTGAGTCGAATTCTAATCATCACCGAGATTTTGTTCGCAGTGAATACTTTGATGCTCTCGATCCCCATTTTACAGGTGGGGAGGGCACTTTTGCCACTATGTTTCGAGACGCACGTTACAAGCTATGCGTCTACCATGGGAAGGACATCGGTGAGCTGTACGATCTGGAGAATGATCCGTGGGAACACAATAATTTGTGGGATGTGCCGGCAGAAACTGAAACCAAGAACCAATTGTTAGCCCGTAGCTTTGATGCCCATGTTCTTCTGACGACAGACATGGGTTCTCGCCGTATTGCTCCAATGTAAGCAATCTGGTCTAGACACCAGAAAGAACTTTCCGCAATCCAGCGGGAAGTTCTAGCTGATTGTTTTGCCGAATTAAATCGGCAAAGATCGAAGGCTAAGAATTACCAACTGTCGTTACGATCGCGACGGGGTCGCTCTTCGCGAGGTCGAGCTTCATTAACCTTTAGTGCGCGTCCACCCATATCAGTGCCGTTAAGGGCATCGATGGCGGCATTTGCTTGATCGGCATCATTCATTGTGACAAATCCGAATCCTTTGGATCGGCCTGAGTCACGGTCTACTATGATGGTAGCTTTCTCAACATCTCCGTGTGCAGCGAATGCATCGGATATTTCTTGTTCAGAGGCTGACCATGCGAGGTTTCCTACGTATATTTCCATTTTATTCTGTTCTGGGGTTTACCAACTGTCGTTACGATCACGACGTGGTCGCTCTTCGCGAGGACGAGCTTCATTCACCTTCAGCGCACGTCCGCCTAATTCAGTGCCGTTAAGGGCATCGATAGCGGCATTTGCTTGATCGGCGTCATTCATTGTGACAAATCCGAATCCTTTGGATCGGCCTGAGTCACGGTCTACTATGATGGTTGCTTTCTCAACATCTCCGTGTGCAGCGAATGCATCGGATATTTCTTGTTCAGAGGCTGACCATGCGAGGTTTCCTACGTATATTTCCATTTTATTCTGTCTTGTCTCGTGTTTCTAGAAAACGCTCATCTTGCAACAAACTGCAATTACAGGGATACCTTTGGGGTTACCTAAGTGTTCGAGGTTTGCTTTAGGATAGAGCGATAAAAAAACTAAAATGCAGTTTTTTCTGAAAAATGCAAATGCGAAAAGCTTATAATCTAAGCCCTTGAAATTTAGGGGTAAGATGCAACGGCTTGCTATGCATCGTTTTTTCTTTGTTTTTGCTCTAAGGGCTAAAGATTCCATTTTTGCTTACTTACGCTTTACCTAAAGGAATGTTTTCTCCTTATTTGAATATATCCCTTTTTTTAAGCTAATGATTAAATTTACTTCCCTCTTTTCTGCTGCGTTATTCTTTTCTGCATTAACATTTGCAGCCAAGCCCAACGTCCTGTTCATCATGTCCGACGACCATACCTCTCAAGCCATAGGAGCTTATGGAAGTCGTTTGGCAAAGCTGAACCCTACGCCCACTATTGATCGCTTGGCCAAGGAGGGAATGCTCTTCGAAAATGCTTTTTGCTCCAATGCTATTTGCGCACCAAGTCGGGCTACAATCATAACCGGACAGTATGCTCATACCTGTGGGTCTCACGACCTAAGTGGACGCATCGAGGGACAGCGACAGTACCTCGCCAAGGAAATGAAGAAGGCGGGATACCACACCGCCATGGTCGGCAAATGGCACCTCAAGATGGAGCCCGCCGCCTTCGACTTCTACAGTGTGTTGCCGGGGCAGGGGAAGTATCACGATCCCGAGTTTCGTATCCGAGGAGAGAAACCATGGCCCAAGAATTTGATCAAGTTCGCCGGCATGCACTCGTCCGATGCCGTGACCGACCAAACCTTGAAGTGGCTCAAGGAGGGCTGGGATGATGGCAAACCTTTCTTTCTCATGCACCACTACAAGGCACCGCACGACTACTTCGAGCACGCCCACAGGTACAATGACTACTTGGCCGACATCGATATCCCGCAACCTGACAGTCTGACGAACTCTCATCCCAAGGGATTCGGGTCCATTGCCACTCGTGGACACAAGGACGAACTAGTGCCCCATGTCGGAACTTCCATCGGTAAGCGCAATCCTCGTCGTTCCTATGCCCATGACTTGCCTAGTCGCTTTCCCCAAGATTATCCTGCCGATTACGATCCCGAGAAACTGGCCGACGCCGAAGTTCAGCGTATGGCTTACAACGTATACCTTCGCAAGTACCTGCGTTGCGTGAAAGGGGTCGACGACAACCTCAAGCGACTTTTCGCATACTTAGAGAGAAAGGGTCTGATGGACAATACCGTGATTTTCTACACAGGGGATCAAGGCTTCATGCTCGGCGAACACGACTACCAAGACAAGCGATGGATGTACGACGAGGCCATGCGGATGCCTCTCCTCGTGCGCTACCCCAAGACGATAAAAGCAGGCAGTCGAACCGACGCAATCGTGGGCAATGTCGACTTCGCTCCCACCATGCTCGCTTTTGCCGGGGTCAAGACCCCCGGTTACATGCAGGGCAACAGTTTCAAGACGATTTGCGAAACTGGAAAGGAGCCTCGTGGTTGGCAACAGGAAGCGTACTACCGCTACTGGATGCACATGGCGCACCACGACAACCCGGGCCACGTCGGCATACGCACAAAGGAACACAAACTGATCTACTACTACGGGGCCGATTACAAGGGTGGCAACCGCACCCCCCCGGCTTGGGAACTGTACGACTTGATCAAGGATCGTTTCGAGACCGTCAACCAGTACGATAACCCCGAATATGCTGCAGTCGTGTCAGACTTGAAATATCGCTTGGCTGCACTGCGCAAGCGAATCGGTGATGACGGACGCGATTTTCCGGAGACCGAGAAGGTAGTCCAAGCTCATTGGGAATACGACGAGCAGGACCGTAAGGAAGCCGTTGAACTTTCCCACCAATTCCTCGCTCGTCGCATTGACTTTCTTAAGAATCCCCCGAAAAAGAAAATATCTCCCAAGAAAGAACCGCTTCAAAACAAGAAATGAATTCCATCATGAAAAACAAACTACTTATCGCCGTCTTTTTGGCCTCAATATGTTTTGTCAAAGGCAATGAAGCTGTTTCCCTCTTTAATGGTAAGGACCTTACGGGATGGAAAAACGCCAAATACATTGTCGAGGACGGTGTCCTCATTTGCAAGGGAGGCAACCTCGTAACGGAAAAGCAGTACACCAATTATGTTTTCGAGATGGATTTCCTGCTGCCTCCGGGAGGCAACAACGGGTTGGGGATTCACTACCCAGGCACAGGCGGACCATCGGGATCGGGCATGGAACTGCAGATCCTCGACAACAAGCATCCCAAGTATGCCAAGCTGGTGGATTCCCAGTACCATGGATCCCTTTACAAGTTGAAGGCAGCCAAGCGCGGTCATCTCAAACCGGCAGGCGAGTGGAACCACCAGAAGGTCACGATCGATGGTCCGAGCGTTATAGTGGAACTGAATGGGGTCGTTATTTTGGATGCCAACTTGGACGAAATCAACAAGCTGAAACCCAAGCACAAGGGAGCCAAGCGCCGGAGCGGACATATTTGCTTTTGCGGACACGGGGCGCCGGTCAATTTCAAGAACATCACGATCAAGGAACTTCCCTCCAAGAAGTCCTGATCTAGAAAGCCAACCCGCCGAAAAGAAAACACCTCCCAAGGAAAAATGAACTCCATCATGAGAACCAACTCCCTCATTTCTCTCTTTCTTGTCTCCGTATGCTTTGCCCAAGGCAAGGAAGCCGTTTCCCTGTTCAACGGCAAAGACCTTACGGGTTGGAAGAAGGCCAAATACGTCGTCGAGGACGGTGTGCTCGTTTGCCAAGGGGGTAACCTCGTTACGGAAAAGCAGTACACGAATTATATTTTCGAATTCGATTTTCTATTGCCTCCCGGTGGCAACAATGGTCTTGGCATTCATTATCCTGGTTCCGGCGACGCGGCTTATTCGGGCATGGAAATTCAGATTCTCGACAACAGTCACCCCAGGTACGCCAAACTCAAGGACTATCAGTTTCACGGTTCCCTTTACACTTTGCAGGCGGCCAAGCGGGGTCATCTCAAACCGGTCGGCGAATGGAACCACGAGAAGGTGACAGTTGATGGACCGCTGGTGAAGGTGGAACTAAATGGAGTCCTCATCTTGAATGCCAATTTGGATGAACTGAATAAGCAGAAGCCCAAGCACAAGGGATCACAGCGTCGCAGCGGTCATCTTTGCTTCTGCGGGCACGGGGCGCCGGTCAAGTTCAAGAATATCACGATCAAGGAACTTCCTTGCGTCCGTCTTTAAGCAGTAGGCGGACTTCTACCCAAAGAGGCCTTGTAGCCTCTCGCCTTCGGGGATTTTTAGCGGAAACTTCTTGCTGAAGGCATGGTTCTCGATTCCCGCCAACTCTCTTAGAGCGCGATGGATGTGCTCGGGGCGCGTGCGGATGCCTTTTTCCTCGTCGGTCGCTAGCGTCTTGTTGTCGATGGGTACGAGAAATTGTCGTTCGTCGGTGGCTCCGATTACGCGATTGCCGCGGATGCCTTTTCCCATGAACATGATCGAGCCGATCGACCAATGGTCTTTCCCTTGGCCTTTGTTGTAGTGGGGCGTGCGGCCCATTTCGCTTTGTATCACCACGACCAGTTTGTCGCGAATCTTCAATTCCTCGGCCCGTTTAATCAAGTAGTCGATGCCGGCGAGAAACTCCGGGATCAGTCTCATCTGGTCGGGGTCGTTGG